>Ga0194126_10000468_pt1 | contig 67705 bp, 72 predicted proteins | sample TA2KigC150mmetaG_FD_148641 | JGI IMG/M metagenome (GOLD analysis project Ga0194126, IMG submission 148641) | Freshwater microbial communities from Lake Tanganyika, Tanzania - TA2015035 Kigoma Deep Cast 150m | ecosystem: Environmental > Aquatic > Freshwater > Lake | place: Tanzania: Lake...
ACTCTCTCCATCATTCAGTCGACGAAAAGCAAGAGCGTTGAACGACTGCTACAAAAAGACGTCAAACGAATCGTTCAGAGAACGTACAGGAAAACTATTTTCTTCTTGACTGTTGCCTTTTCATAGAGTGCACAAACCACGCCGTGCCGCACCCCACGCTTTTCTATCAAATGAGTGCGGCATGGAACGAGCACAACTGATTTTGAACTGAGCTTCACCATTGCCTATCAAATGAGCGAGTGCCGTGGTTTGTGCTGTTAGGCGCAGGCCCACGAAGTTAGTCTAACCGGCTTGTCTTCTATACCCACATCGTCGAGGTGGAGGGCGCTTTCAGTATTCGTCAATCAATAGATCGGCGTTGCAGAACTGTGAAGCGCCAAGCAAATCTGGAAAAAGAGACAAGTGGTTGATGTTCATTCTGTTCAATGACCTCAGAGCTCCTAGACGATCGCGCCTCGGTAGCAGGATCTTTATAAGCTGGTATTCTCGTGTCTCGCCTTTGAAGTTCTGTCTTACCCATGTCTCCAAGTCTATTCCGTCGGGAGTGCGAGAAAAAAGACCGCCCTGACTTACGAGTCGTGAGTTCTCATCAGAGAGAGGCCTGAAGAGTTCCGTGACTTGTGGCCTAGCCACCTTTTTTTTGTCTGCCTCTTGAAGAATTGCTCTGCCTTTAACATCAACCCCACTCTCTGAAACTGCCCAGATTGCACGTTGAGCTGTGTCATCGCCCTTTGTTCTTTCATATGCAAAGAATGCGGCTACGAATGGAGAAGTGGTCCAATCAAGGAGTGGGGTTGCTAGCCCATTATGCTGACCGAGAGCCCACCAGTCGTTGTCGCTCTTCAAAGAGGCGGGGTTGGGCCCTCGTCGCCCTCGAACAGCGTACTGAAAGTTCTTGAAATGAAGAGCACGGGCTCTGGTGTCCGCTAGTTTGCTTTTCTGTCGTAAGAGACGATCGAGAGTAGGCTCTAGCTTCCAGTTATCACAGCGATGTCCCCGGTAGACGTATGTCCGATAGTCTAGCATTTCGCTGTAGATGAAATCATGGAAATACTTCCAAGCGGCGATCCTAATCGTACCTACACCGTCGATAATATCTCCCTCGATCCAGCGTTTTGTCCGAGCCATATGTGCTCCTTAATTGTCCTGCAATGACCAATTACCGAGAGGATGTGGGCTTGCGCCTAACGTCCGGTGCAACCACGCAGTGCCGTTGCGAACCTGAAATGCGTTTTACCTACCAATGTGTGAGCAACGGCATTGAGTGAGCGTGAATCCATATTCGGTCTGCCAGCGAACGCCGTGGTTGCACCCGTTAGGCGAAGTGGCCAGCCGCATGATCTACTCTTGACTCTACCTACCAAAATGCTGTACTGATTTTTGATACCGCGACAGTTTGAACTCCCACTTATCCGCATTACTAACCGCGCGGCTGGACATTGCGCCTAACGTTTCGTGCAACACCGCAGTGCCGAACGCCACCTATGAGAACTTTCATCAAGGCCAGTGGCGTGCGGCATTGAGTGAGCGTAGCCTTACAAGCAATGGATTGGCTTTTGGCCTGATTGTTTCAGCGAACGTCGGTGTTGCACGTGTTAAGCGCCGTGCGAAGGGCATGTGTTTGCTTCCCGATTTTCCCTGCGGTAATGCCCTGAGCATGGCGTATAACGTCTCGCCGCACTACGCAGCCCGCTTGCCGCATTAACCAATGACGCATTTATCGCTGGCTGCGGCAAGCGGGTTGAGCGAGCTCTTTAATTCAATTAGCCAATCAGTGAATTTCCTTTGCCTATGCAGTGAGCGAGCGTCGTAGTGCGGCGTGTTATATGCAGCGCAATTCAATAATCTGGTTAGGTGGGGCCGTTCTATGCTAAAGATCCCCATCTGAGATAGAAAGCAAAGTAAGGATCAGTTACATGGAGTTTCTTCTCTTCTTCGTCGAAATCGATGACTGGTGTTGACGCTTGGTCGGAGGAAGCGATTGTTGACATGTGCTTGAGAACTCTCGCAACCTCGTGAAGTTGTGGGATGCCCGACTCGGAGATAGTGCGTATAGCTGATCTGATTTCCTCGTATTCGAGGGAAACGAGTTGGGGGCGCAGATGGGCAAGGGCGTGGAGTACGAGTTGATATATGTCAACTTCCTGGCCAGATTTTAGGACTCGCCGGATTCGATCAGCGCGTGATCTTGGACCTTTAGCCAGCTTTTCGAAAATCGGCTTTCCAATAGACTCTGCCAGATCTCTGAAGACTGATTCAAGAATGTCATTAGGAACAGAGATAGATGTTTTTTCTTTGAGCGTCTCAGGGCAATAGGTTCGAGCGATGGATCGACAGAAATCCTGCATTAGGTGTGGGCTGCCGATTGCCTCTTCGGTCATCCTTTGGAGAGTTGTACGATCGAGATTGCAGTTGAGTAGTGAAAAACCCGTCGCCGGTATATAAAGTAGTTCGTCGGTAGACCAGTTAGGGATCTGAATAGGAACGAACCGTGCAGTCATCTCCTTTTCGACCTTAACTGCGTCGTATCGGCGATGCGGGATGGCGACTGCGACTACAGGAAGACCCTCGAACACAAGGGGCTTGAGGGCGCGAACAACGGTTGCTTGGAGGTCTCGGGGTAGGTAGTGAAAATCATCTATGATTACTGGGACCCGCAATTTGCGCAGGCCGTCAAAGGCAGCAACTTGGGCAGATGTTGTTCTAGTGACTGACTTGGCGCTTGTGCTTGAACGATTGTCTGTCTCTGAATGCTCGGTTTTTGCGGATGCGACTACCATGGATCCTTCAGCGGCAACTGTGGTCTGCGACTCTTTGCCCTCAGAATCTTGAGTTTCAGTGGACTGAACTTGATACAAATCGAGTTGCTGTAAAACGGTTTCCCAAAAATCGCTCTCCTGACCGATTGTGCCACCGTCGATCCATACGACGTCCTCTGGAGGAAGAATCCGTCTAACGAGGACCGTTTTTCCGGATTTAGTTTGCCCGGTGACGGCGACAAGCTTGCAGAGGTTTTCCTTCACTTGAAATAGCTGGGACTCGAGGTTGAGAGCGGTCCGTGGATTGTAGGTATGATACGGAAATCCACCTGCGACGAAGGTTTCGGAATATTTCATAGCTGATCCTTTTAAAAAGGCCCCACCTAACATCTAAATGAATTGCGTTGCATATAACGTCTCGCCCAACAACGCAGGGCTTTTGCGAACTACTAAATGATGCGGCGGAAGCCGCTACTAACGAGTCATCTTTTCGCGGCTGGAGCCGCAAACCAAACTGTGAGCAAAAGCCTTGAGCGACATCTATAATGTCGTGGTGAGCTTGTCGAACCACCTTATCAGATGATGGAGCGTCGTTGTTGGGCGTGTTAGCCGCAGTGCCACGATATTTGTCACTTCTTGGAAATCGTGAAGGTGATCCATTCGCCTTCGATCTTGTCTTCATACATGAGGTGAAGATAATCGCAAAGGCGGCGATAGAAGGCGAGCCACCATCCTTCATACTCGTTCAAAGTCATGCCGTAAAAAGAGGGGCTGTCTTTGAAGAGACGAGCAAGATACGGCCGATTGAAGCGACCGATTACTTTGTTTTGCAAGGAATCAAGGATTTCGAGTCTCATGTCCGAGTATAAAAGGAAATTCCTCCGCATGCCGCGCAAGACCTGAAGGGGGGTAACGGAGTCAGGCTTGCCCCAGGTTGGTGCAAAGGTCTTCAGACAGTACAGGCTGAAATCATCGGCCGTATGATTGAGTGACTTTGCATATCCGATCCCCGCGGCGAGCAACACATCAACACTAAACTGCGCGCGCTGCCAGCGCTCCTCATTGGTGTATTCGCGAAGGTGAGGAAGTTTCTTCTCCTGTGCGTACGTTGCTAGCGTACAAAGGACAACAAAGGCAAGGATGAAGCAAATGGGTTTTGCTTGCATGGTACACCTCTTTAGTTTGTGATGCTAATACATCGGCCAGTTTGGCCGATTTCGTTCTCGTGTGAGTGGCATTGCGGCTAACGTCTGGAACAACGCACCACATCGCGTTGTTATTCGTTATCTATAGTATATAGGGAGCCCCCTCCTTCAAGCTGCTTGGGCTCATCCTCTCGGCCAATTTCCATGCGTTCTCGCAAGGTTTCAAACGGACTCTTGATCTTGCGTAGCTCCCGCGAACTGACATGTGTGTAAATCTCGGTCGTTCGTACACTTTCGTGACCAAGCAGCTCCTGAATGTACCTTATATCAACCCCTTGCTCAAGAAGCCTTGTGGCAAAGGTATGCCGAAAGGTGTGCATGCTGATCTTCTTTGGGATTTCAAGAGATCTTACAACCCGCCTGATTACTGCCTGAATACTTCTTTCCGATAAATGTGTTAGGGGCATCTCTCCAGGAAATAACCACCCCGAAGTCCCGATGTCGTATTTTCTGCAATACACATCGAGAATAGGCAACAGGGACTTGGGAAGTAACGTGTACCGGTCCTTCGACCTCTTTCCTCTGCGGACGTGAAGAAGTCCCCTGTGTATGTCGAGATCCTCCACTCGAATTCGTACAAGCTCCGCAACCCGAACGCCGGTCGCATAGACCATCATCACCATCACCCGGTGCTTTAGGTTTGAGATTGCCCGAAAAATCTCCATCGATTCGTTGTCGTTGACAACGTCCGGCAATAACCGCGCTTTCTTTGGCCGCGCAAGATCCTCAATTACAAATGGCCTCTTATAAACCTCACTGTAGAGCGCTTTCAGGGCACTGTAGACCTGATTGACTGTCCCCGACGATTGCTTCTTTCCGTCAAGCAACCAAACGAGATACCGCCGAATGTCCTCTTCTTGAAGCTTCCTCGGATGGCGCGGAAAATGATGGTTCACAAATGAGTGAATATGGCTCATGTAGGTTTTTACCGTCTTGGGCCTGTACCGAAGTCTGAACTCCTCCCCAACAACTTCGTAAAACCCCCGTTTCTGTTGCATACGACCCCCCTAGAATGATGAATGAACTAACCAGCCCCACTTCGTGCAGAAAGAACAGTCACCGTTCACGCTCGTGAATTCAAAACATCCGGCAGCTTGTGTTCCCTTCGTGGACGTGGAAGACCATCAACGACATACCGCCGCTTGTACAACTCCACAAAAAGAAATCGTAACGCGCTGTAAACATGATTTACCGCCGCCGCCTGCTCAAGCCGACGGGCACCAACGCGTTGGCTAAGTAGTTCCTTCGACGTTAAACTGCTTCTCACATTGTGACCACTCCTGCGTACCTCGAATCGTCAAGATCAACACAGCAAGCCCAAAGTACCCCATTAACGGTAAGAGATATGCAGCGCTCAGTTCTGGCAGAAAGAACAACGCTGCAAGAGTGAGAACGAGGACGATGGGAACTCGAGCGATCAGATAATGTGCTCTAATGAAGTACCATTTGCCCCTTGAGCGAATTATTGTCCATCGTGAGAGATAGCGGGCGTGAGCAAAAGACTCAAACCACTCCCACAGAAACATGAGTGTAAGAATGATCAGGAAGAACCCAAGTGTTTCGAGGATCGAAGCGGTCTGTCTCTCTGTCCAGATACCAAGTAGGAATCCCACAAGGAATCCTCCGAGTGCGACTGCGTATTTGTTTAGGAGTGTCATGGTTGGTCTCCAAAGATATGTCAGAGAGGCGGTGCCTTATAACATCTAATAACCGTCTCGACTTCCGCTGATTGGCATTCTGTGCGGCGGACCTTGGTGCACGTTGGATCACGTTGTTGCCCCCTTTTTTAATTCGAAGCACGAAATTCGAAATACATAACAAATACAAAAAACAGAATGCCAAAATCTAAAACCCGTTGATGAACTCCGGATCCTCAGAATTACCGGGATTTGGCTAAGATCGCACCGAATATCTTCATGAGCTCGGTGGACTCCTGAATCAGCGACTATCTCTTGGGATCCAGTTGGTCAGAACACCTGACGAGATTCAGCCAGCAACGACTCTCTTTCGCCTCCTTTCGACAAATCTTGATCCGCATTACGAAATCTTTCTTGCTCAATGCCTCATTTGCTTCAATATCGTTTGCGCCTACGGAGGCTGAAGATCGTATCAATTGTTTACCGTGTTCGGTGTTTGAGAGACTATTGGGGAGCGATTTCTCAAAGTCCCTAACGTCTCGTGCGAACTGCAGCGTACGGTCTTCGAGATCGAATCGTTTGGTGCCTGGGATTTTGGAATTGTCCGATATTTTGATATTGGATCGTGGTGCTTCTCCCAAATGCTCTTTGGCCATTGAGATCTCCCCAAAAACTGCAAACGAAAAACTGTTTCACAATCCCCCTAATATCTATTTAGGATTCTGAAATTTGACATTGTTTCGAATTTCGATATTCGAGCTTCGTGCTTAACTGGAGACTCAAAAGACGCGCATCCGGGTTCCCTTCAAAGAAGAGAAAAACCCCGCACGTCCGTGAAAGGGCTGGAGAAATGGAATTAAGAGGTATGAAATGCACGGCAGCGATCTCGTTTGGTGGACCCAAATCCCCCTCCCCTCAACCGCAAACCGCCTTAAGAATCAGCAAAAGTTAGCGACCAGGAAGCACGTTGTCAAGAAAAATGAGATCGCAACAAGGAAAGCTCGAATATGACAGAAATAAGCATGCCCGGCCGACAGGATCCTCCTCGATTATACGAGAATTATGGAATCCAGACGGCACGGGCAGTATCGTGACGACAGGCGCGAAGAGAACCGACTCACCCCAAAACGATATTTACAACCTGGGCGGCTTGCCCAAGACATCCTGAATTGACTCGGTCTTCATACTCCCCAACTTTAAGTCGCGCACACCCTTCTCAATCTTCTTCAAGTCTCCTACGATCACAACCGCAACTTTCGAAGGATCAAGGTACTTTCGCGCGACGCGTTGAACATCTTCCTTCGTCACCGCGAGTACCTTTTCTATATATGTGTTGAAATAGTTCTCCGGCAGCCCGTATGTTACCAACTCGTTGAGCTGACTCGCAATCTGCCCGACAGACTGAAAACCGGATGGATAACTCAGCGCGACGTAGTTCCTCACACGAACGAGTTCTTCATCCGTGATCGGCTCCAGAATACCGTTGAGCTCCTTCATAAATTCGGTGAGCGCTTTGTCGGTGACGTCGGTTTGAACTGCCGATGATGCGAGAAACGGACCGGGAAGCGGACGCATGTCAAATGATGATCCCGCTCCGTACGTATAGCCGTGCGTCTCACGAAGATTCTGGTTCAGCCGCGACGTGAACGATCCTCCAAGTACGGTGTTCATCACCACAATGCTGAAGTAGTCATCCGTGAGTCGCTCAACGCCGATTCGCCCGATCCGAATCTCCGATTGTGCCGCTCCGGGTTTGTCGACAATCGTTACCGTTCGTGCCGCTACTTGCGAAACCGACGGCCAACTCACCGACGGCGCGGTGCGGCGTTCCCACGTGCCGAAGAGTGCTTCAAGTTTCGTTTGAATCTCCCCCCTTTGCACCGCACCAACGACGATCATCGAAGCATTGCCGGCGTGAAACCGATCACCGTGAAATCTTCTCAAATCTTCTACCGTGAAACCGCGTATGCTCTTCTCGTCTCCCATGCTCGGAAGACCATACGGATGCTTGCTTCCGAAAATCGCACTGTTGAATTTTACCGACGCAATCGCTCTCGGTTCATCATGCCATTGGAGCAATGTGGTCAATCGTTCCTTGCGGAGGCGGTCAAGCTCGGATGGCGGAAACGTAGGTCGCATCACGACGTCCGCAAGCAAAGGAAGCGCCTCTCCGAGCTTGGATGTCGGCGTGAACAGTCCAACGACACTCGTGTGCATCCCGGCCGAGGAACTGATCCGCGCCCCGAGAAAATCGATGGCGTCCGCAAGCTGTAACGCATCTCGCGTTCCCGCACCCTCGTCCATCATGTCCGATGTGAGTGAAGCGAGGCCCTTCTTGCCGACCGGATCCATCGCGCTTCCCGACCTGACGAGAACGTTGATTTGCACCAGAGGAACATCGTGCTTCTCCATCAGCACGACGTTCATACCGTTGGAGAGCGTGAACCGCTGAATGGGAGGAAGCTTCATGGAGGGGGGAGGTCCGAGCTCCGGGGGTTTGGTTCGGTCGGGTTTCTGTGCACTGAGGGAAAAGACAACGAGCAGTAACGAGAGGCCGATGAAAACGCTTCGTCGAGCGAATCCAGATACTTTGTTCATGTGAAAACCTTTCGGTGTGTCAATGAGGGAGCTGAGAACATTCGACCGCAGAGCAGAATGTCTGCCTTGCCCATGCCTTCTATGGAATTGCGAGCTCTTTCTTCCCTTGTGGAACAATACTCAACACCACGCGTGCGTTCGTCAAGAATGTTTGCCCGGCTGACTGCACGTCCTGAGGATCGACCGATTTGTACCGCATGAGATCCTCATTGAAGTAGTCGGGATTGCCGGTCGCGAAGTAGTAGCTGTTGAGCAGATCAGCTTTACCTCCGAATCCACCAACGCGCTCAAGCTGACCGAGGAAACTCGATTCATACTGATTGACCGCTCGCTGTAATTCCCGCGCTGTGGGACCTTCCTTTTGGAACTTGCCGATCTCCTCATCGATCACGCGTTGAAGCTCGGGGAGCGATTTGCCTGCTCTCGCGGTGGCAACAATCCAAAAGGTGGACGAGAGCTTTGAGGAAAATTGAAACGCCGAAACATCCTGGGCAATCTGGAGCTCGTACACGAGTCTTTTGTAAAGACGTGAATTCTTGCCGCCGGCGAGAATACTGGCGACAATATCAAGCTCCGCGTCTCCGGGGGCGAAGTGTGCCGGAGAATGCCACGCCATGTACACACGCGGCAGTTGCACTCGATCTTCAAGGACCACCTTCTTTTCCTGTGAAAGCGCGGCATGAGGAGGCAACACCGGCTGTGCGCGATTGCCGGAAGGAATCTCGCTGAACCACTTTGCCACAAGCTGCTTCGTCTCTTCCTTGTTGATCGCGCCGGCAACGACCATGCTCATATTACGCGGCACATAGTACGTTTTGAAAAATTCCACCACGTCTTCATAGCTTGCCGCGGAAAGATCCTCCATCGAACCGATCGTCGGCCAGTGATACGGATGATCCTTCGGATAGAGGTTTTCGGAGATGACGATTGAGGCCATGCCGTACGGTCGGTTCTCGTACGACTGCCGCCGTTCGTTCTTCACAACGTCGCGCTGGCCATCAACCTTTCCGGGCGTCATAGCGTCGAGAAGATAGCCGAGTCGGTCGGATTCGAGAAAGAGGGCAAGCTCGAGTGCATTACTGGGGATGTTCTCCCAATAGTTCGTGCGGTCGGAATTCGTCGATCCGTTGTTGTTTCCTCCGGCCGCCTCGAGCCATTCGTCGAACTTTCCTTCCGGAACATTGCCCGATCCTTCGAACATAATGTGCTCGAAGAGATGCGCGAATCCCGTGCGTCCCGGTTTCTCGTTGCCCGACCCGACATGGTACCAGACGTTGACGCTCACCGTCGGAGTCGTGTGATCTTCGTGGAGAATGACGGTGAGGCCGTTGGGAAGTGTGAAGCGCTCGTAAGGGATGGAAAGCCTGATCTCCTGTCCATAGAGCATTGTTGACAGGAGGAGGGGAAGAATCAAGCGAAAGACTTTCATGCGAGTTCCTTTCATAAATCAGCTCTCTGCAAAAGTACTAGCGCCGATATTACTGAAACGGCGCGGATGGGCACAGATATGAAACGTGATACGGAGATGTCGGCTAGAAGTTCACGTTCTGTCGACTACAGATCCTCGCGATTACTCAACGCCCACGATGCACCTGATCGTTCCAGAACATTCGGTTTCAGGCCGTACGGCTGCGGAAGCACATGCCCCTGAAAATCCATCACTTCGATTCGATCGGGAACAAACTTGACCAAAACATATTCGTCACCCTCTGGCCCGCCGGGATAAATATCCGACCAGAACGCTCTCCAGTACCGTCCCTTCTGTGCCGGATCATTCACAACTTCCGCAGATCCTCTGAGCGCGGCGTACGCCGTCGTGGCCGAATCGTGGAAGCCGATCGTCACCTTCTTGTTCCTCTGAAGCTCGCGTATCTTTCGGGAACCCGGATTCGCCCCGAACCAGATCGTCAAATCTGCTTCCGGCTCGAACGGCTGCATCAATCGGGCAGAGGGGTATCCATCTTCACCGATCGTGATGAAGAACCCGTATTCTGCCGCCTTCATGATTCGGTGAACAGATTGCAGAATTTCTTCCGGCTTCAGGTTGTGCATGTTGCGCTCCTTCCTCTCTCCACTCGCACCTGGGGTGTCTCACGTTGACAATGAGCCAATTGTTGATAACTTAATGCCAATGTTATAACAAATTGTTGAAAGATACCATGCGCACAACCGTTTTGAAACCGAAACGTCTCAGGCAAGGAGATCTTATCAGACTGATTGCACCGGCGAGTACACCAGCGTCAAGCAATCGGATTGAGCAGGGGGTGCAGTACCTCGAGCGACTCGGATACCGCGTGAAGGTTGGAAAGCACGTCACAAAACAGCACGGGTATCTGGCAGGAACGGATGAAGAACGACTGGAAGATTTGAACGACGCGATCCGTGATCGCGAAGCGCGAGCAATTTTTGCTCTCCGAGGCGGATATGGTACGCCGCGGCTGTTGCCCTCTATCGACTACGCGGCAGTCCGGAAAGATCCGAAGATCATCGTGGGCTACAGCGATATCACCGCTCTCCAGCTTGCCCTGTATGCGCGAACCGGATTGGCAAGTATTTCCGGACCGATGGTGGCGGTGGAGATGTGGAACACCATGGATGCGTTTACCGAAGAACAATTCTGGCGCCAGCTGACCTCTCCGAAGAAGATCGGAGTTCTTTCCAATCCCCCCGGCATGACGGTGCATGCTCATGGGAAGGGAAATGCAACGGGACGACTGATCGGTGGAAACCTTGCCCTTGTGACCTCCAACCTCTCAACGCCCTATTCTCCATCATACAAAGATGCCCTTCTCTTCCTGGAAGATATCGATGAAGCGCCCCATCGGATTGACCGGATGCTTGTGCAGTTTCGTAACGCCGGAATGTTGGATCTCGTCAACGGCGTTATCCTTGGGACGTTTGTTGACTGCGTTCCTCAAGATCCCTCCACGCCGCACCTCACAACGCAACAGGTTCTGGATGAGTTTGTTGAATCATTGAAGATTCCTGTTCTCACCGGCCTCCAGTTTGGCCACACTTCACCAAAGCTTACGATTCCGATTGGTCTCACAGCGAAGATTTCCTCAGCCAGAGAAGCGGTCGAAGTTCTTGAAGGAGCTGTGGTCTGAGCTATCGATGGGTTGGACAGATGAACCGCTCTTACCGATTGGCTCGCTCATAGTCTGAGTTCAGTTTCAGGGATTTCGCACCGAGAATAATCAGCGCGAGGCCGGCCGCGACAAAAACAGCTCCTCCCATCAGAGCATCACGTTCCATCGGTTTCAACGGCGTGAGTTGATGATTTGAAATGACAGAGAAGAGGGTCCAAAGGAACAGTGCGCCCAGCATCAACAAGAGGACTCCGACGGCGATGTTCAGCCACGATTCGAGTCGCGGGAGTTTCGGCCGCTTGGGGGGAACGGGCTTCTGCAGAAGGCGATATTCCAACTCGATGTTGAAACAGTGACGACGCTCCTGCCGCTCGAGAACGATCGATACGAGGACTGCTGTGACATACACGAGAATGAGAGAAATCATGAGTCCCCCTTTCGGTCGGAAACTCTTCGCGCAATTCGATAATCTCGCCTCAGAATCAACAACAGTACGGGCAAAAGAAAAGCAAATGGGAGTGCGATCAGAAAGAATGAAGTGCGATATCGTGGAAGTGTTGTGATGCCGAGAAATACCATTCCCGCCACGAATGCAAAGAGAGAGAGCGCAGTCAAACCTGTGGTCCAGAGTCTCCATGATGGGTGGAAGGGGGCAGGTTGCGGCGGGGGAAGCCCTCTCGCAAAATACGCCATCTTTTCTTTGAACTCCTGCTCCCGGCGATGGTATTCAAACGCAGCCCAAACGACAATGACCGCAGGAACAATACAATCAGTATAGTGCATGATCGATTCTCCGTACCGGTTTCTGTTTGATTAGACTATGGTTGTGCGGATTTTCTTTCACCGGAAGCAAAACTCCGCAACAGGAGGAAGAAGTGAAAGAAATCCGTGGCTCGGTGAGTCTAATCTGGTACTACAGAAATCGCATCATCGAATCCAAGTACTTCCGGCAAAACGTGCGATCGAAACCTGATTTTCCGGATATCGTTCGTGACTTCAGCAAACAGGTGTACGAGCATGCGTACCGCGTTCTGGGCAACGTGGAGGAAGCCGAGGAGGCGACACAGGATGTCTTCCTTCGAATACATCGCTCGCTTCACTCCTTTCGCGGAGATGCTGTCCTCTCAACATGGATCTGGAAAATTACCCTCAATGTCTGTTTGACCCGAAGGGAGCGGCTCGAAACGATGCGTAGGAGGAGAGATCCGGGGGATATATTGGAAATGCATCTCCCGGGAGATAAAAGTGAGAATGCGCATGAGCAGGTCGTCCGGCGCGAACAGGCAGAAGCCGTGGGACGCACGATCAGCCGTCTTCCCCAGCGGGAAGCCACAGTGATCACGATGTTCTATTTGCAGGAAATGACCTACGCAGAAATTTCTGAGATCCTGAATATTCCACCCGGTTCTGTTGCTACCGTGCTTCATCGGGGACGGGAACGCCTGCGCAAACTTCTTATCGGACAACCCGACGAGGAAAGCCATGAAGTGTGATGAAATCCGCAAAAGGATAGACGAGGCATATGTACCCAAAAGGAGAACCAGTCTCCCTCCAGACGTGGGTCTCCATCTGCGATCGTGCGACCAGTGCAGGTCCTACTGTGAATCTCTTCGGACAGTTGAAGAATTGCTCATCGAGATCCCGCGGGTCTCACCGTCCCCGGTGCTTTTGAACCGTCTCCGGGAGATTGGAGGACGCGACCGGGTGGCTTCTCCTGCACCGGGCCGCAAACTGATTAGCTGGGCCCACGGGATGTACCTTGCAGGGGGAATTGCGGCAGTCGTTCTGAGCGCCTTACCCGCCTCACTCCCGACACTGCTCTTGAGTTTTGCCCTTCTTGTGACCGCGCTCACGACAGTCTCAGTTCATCTCCTCAGGCGTCCTCTCCTCGGAAGGTGAAGAAACACGTCGATCCGAGAACAACAAATCCGCGCGTGATTGGTCAAAGCTTCCCCCTCCATTCCCCCAATTCGTTGACAATCCTGCGACTTATCGTTACATTGACGGGGCCAAAAATGTCGTCGGTCGGATTCCCCAGATGAACATTGCCGTTCTTGCGTCGGGAGGCGGATCAAACTTACGAGCAATTCTCAACGCAATTCACCGGGGAACGATTCCCGGGAAGATCACTCTCGTCGTCAGCAACAACTCAACGGCTGGCGCACTTGAGATTGCACGCTCGCACAACATTCCCGCATACCACTGCAGTCAGCTCCACTATCCGTCCGAAGAAGCATTTGCCGATGCACTGTTGCGGTTGTTCGAAGAACACGGCGTCGCGCTGATTGCTCTCGCCGGTTACATGAAGAAGGTTCCATCCCTCATCATTGAGCGGTATCGCAACCGTATCCTGAATATTCATCCGGCACTGCTCCCGGCGTTTGGCGGAAAAGGGATGTACGGTATCCGGGTTCACCAAACAGTGATTGCCTCAGGCGCGACGGTGTCGGGCGCGAGCGTTCATATCGTGGATGAAGAATACGACCGGGGTCCGATCGTCATACAGAAACAGGTCCATGTTTATCCGGATGACACACCGGAATCGCTGGCAGAACGGGTGTTGACGGTTGAACACGAAATCTATCCGCAGGCGATCAAGGCGTTTGTGGAGGGACGGGTGAAGGTTGAAGGAAGAAAAGTGACCGTGGACGCGTGATGGCGACGCAGATGAACATTCAGCAGATTTTTGGAACGTTGAATCACCGGCCGGTGAAAGTGCGCCGGGCTCTGTTCAGTGTAAGTGACAAAACCGGAATCGTCGAGCTCGCCCGCCGGCTTTCTCGCCTCGGTGTCGAAATCATCTCCACCGGGGGAACGTACAAAACGCTCCGGGACGCGGGGCTGAATGTTACTCCGGTATCCGACGTTACAAAGTCTCCTGAAATCCTGAACGGCCGCGTCAAGACGCTTCATCCGGCAATCCACGCGGGATTGCTCGCTCGCACCGACGATCCGGAGCACGCCAAAGAACTGCGCGACCAATCCATCCATCCGATAGAACTTCTTGTTGTCAACCTCTATCCGTTTGAGAAAACCATCGCGGGAAACAATGTATCACTCTCAGAAGCCATCGAAGAGATCGATATCGGCGGCCCCGCAATGGTTCGCGCCGCCGCGAAAAATTTCGGTTCGGTAGCCGTTGTCATGGAACCGGCTGAGTACGATCGGATCGCCGGCGAAATCGAGTCCAACGACGGTCAATTGTCGGCGGAAACGCGTTTTGCCCTGGCGAAAAAGGCGTTTCACAACATCGCACGCTACGATGAAGCGATTTCCGCATACGTGAATTCCCTTGGTGCAAACGAGAAGCTCCCAACGTGCATTTCCATCAATGCGGCGAAATCGCACGAACTTCGATACGGTGAGAATCCTCACCAATCTGCCGCGTTCTACGGCGACTTCACATCAATCTTCCGTCAGCTTCACGGCAAAGAGCTTTCGTTCAACAATATCCTCGATCTCCAGTCGGCGTTTCTTCTGAGCCTGGAGTTTGAAAAGCCGGCGGCAGTGATTGTCAAGCACAACAACCCGTGCGGCGTTGGGACCGATGAACACCTTGCCGAGGCATACCGCAAAGCACTCGCGACCGATTCTAAATCCGCGTTCGGCGGTATCGTGGCATTGAATCGGGAGGTCGATGCGGAAACAGCGACCGCCATGGATCCACTCTTTCTTGAGGTCGTTGTCGCTCCCGGGTATGCTCCTGACGCAGTGGAAATCGTGACGCGGAAAAAGGACCGGAGAATCGTTGAAGTCGCGAACGACGTCCGCGCTCAGAAAGGATTGGATATCCGGAGCGTCATTGGTGGATACCTTGTCCAGGAACGGGACAGCGCCGATATCAGTCCGGATCTCATGAGAGTTGTGACCGAGCGGAAGCCGGAATCGGCCGAGCTGGAGGCGATGTTGTTTGCCTGGCGAGTTGCAAAGCACGTGAGGTCGAACGCGATCGTGTACGCGCGTGGAGATCGGACCCTGGGCATCGGGGCGGGCCAGATGTCGCGTGTCGATTCCTCACGAGTGGCAGCCCTGAAGGCGGCGGATGCGCGGCTCGATCTGAAGGGATGCGCCGTTGCATCGGACGCATTCTTTCCGTTTGCCGACGGTCTCCTCGAAGCCGTTCAGGCGGGAGCCACTGCAGTGATACAACCCGGAGGATCAATCCGGGACGAGGAAGTCATCCAGGCCGCCAACCATAACAACATTGCAATGATCTTCACAGGAGTGCGACACTTCCGGCATTAACGTGTAGCGAATCAACGGAATCGAAACCGAATACCTTTCAACTTAACAGACATTACGCCATGGGTCTCTTCTCGCTCTTTTCGGCCGACCTCGCCATCGATCTCGGCACTGCCAATACCGTCATGTGGATGAAGGGAAAAGGAGTTGTGCTCAATGAGCCCTCCGTCGTTGCCTTCGACCGGAATACCAAGCGCATCATCGCCGTGGGGAACGAGGCCCGGGAGATGCTGGGTCGCACGCATCGCGACATCCGCACCATCCGTCCAATGAGAGACGGAGTGATTGCCGACTTCGAGATCGCGGAGGGGATGTTGAGGGAATTCATCAAAAAGATCAACGTCGCCTGGGTTCCCAGTCGCCGGATGGTCGTGTCGGTTCCATCCGGGATTACGGAAGTCGAAAAACGAGCCGTACGCGACTCCGCGGAACATGCCGGTGCAAAGGAAGTCCATCTGATTGCAGAACCGATGGCCGCGGCAATCGGCATGGGACTCGATGTCGATGCGCCGGTGGGGAACATGGTCGTCGATATCGGCGGAGGCACGACGGAAATAGCGGTTATCGCCCTCTCGGGGATTGTGAACGAAGAATCGATTCGCGTGGCAGGGGATGAGATGAACAACGCGATCATCCAATTCTTCAAGCGGAATCACAATATCCTCATCGGTGAACGAACGGCAGACGCGATCAAATGCGAGGTCGGTTCCGCGATGCCACTCAAGGAAGAGATCGGTATCCAGGTGAAAGGGCGCGATCTCGTGAACGGTGTGCCGAAAACAACGGAAGTGAGTTCGGCGGAAATCCGCGAAGGACTGAACGAGCCGATCGCGCAGATTGTGGAAGCTGTGAAGATTACCCTTGAGCGCACCCCCCCTGAGCTCTCCGCCGACATTCTTGATCGAGGGATCATGCTCAGCGGCGGCGGGGCCCTGTTAAAAGGGCTCGATGAACGGCTGAGACTCGAAACGAATCTCCCCGTTCACATTGCGGAAGACCCGCTCACGACGGTCGTTCGAGGAACTGGCAATGTGCTGGAAAACCTTTCGAAGTTCTCAAAAGTGTTGATCAAGAGCAAGCGGTATTGAGACGCGGCGCGTCCGCAATCCGGTACGGACGCTCCCACGATGGAAGTCTGAGAGCATTCATTTCCCATGCTTGATCGCCTCTACACTCTTCTTCTGCAATTCAAAGAGTACGTCATCCTCGCTCTTCTTCTTGTGGTTTCCCTCGTTCTCCTTTCACAAAACGATAATCGACAGGTTCGGTTTCTCCGGTCCGTATCGAGCGTCGCGCTCGGAGTGATCCAGAACCAGATCGCATTTGTCCCGCGCTATCTGCGCCTGCGCGAAGAGAACGAACTGCTCCGCCGCATGAATATCGAGCTGGCGGATGAGGCGAGTCGGCTCCGGGAAGCAAAGCTGGAAGCGGCAAGACTTCGGAACCTGCTCGAGATGAAGAGGCCGCCCGAGTACGGCTATCGCGCGGCGGAAATTATCGGCAAACACCTTCTCCTGATGCGCAATACCCTCACACTGAATGTCGGAACCAAAGACGGCATCGCTCCCTCCATGCCTGTGGTGAGCGACGCGGGCCTCGTCGGCATCGTTGTCGGCGCCACGCCATACTTTTCCGTTGTGAACATTCTCCTGAACGTGGAATTCCGCGCCAGCGTGAAGATCCAGCGCTCACGGGTCGATGGAATTCTCGCGTGGGACGGAACAAACCTTCTCCTGACGAACGTTCCGAAAACGCATGATGTCCAAACGGGCGATCTCGTCATTACCTCTACATACAGCAGCACCTATCCTCCCGGCATCAGGGTGGGCCTTGTGAAAGAAGTATCGAGCGAAGCCGGCTCTCTTTTCAAGCAGATCATCATCGAGCCCAGCGTCGATTTCACCAGACTCGAAGAGGTCTTTGTGATGACAGTTGTTCCCAGCAGAGAGAGGATTACGCTTGAACAGAGTGTCAATGCCGGATCGCAACGCTGAGCGTGATGCGGCATCGGTCCAGCGCCCCACCGATTCCTTGCTTATCAACACGGTGCAGTACCCGCCACGACAGGTTTCCAGATGAACGATCGCGACATTACGAGAATGAGGTCGTGGAATCCTCCATCACACTGGCTCAGAATCGCCACCCTTGACGCACATACCGGCGGGGAGCCGCTAAGAATTGTGATTGATGGGTTTCCGGAACTGAACGGGAGCACAATTCTCGAGAAGCGCCGCGATGCCCAGCTGAGATACGATCATCTCCGAAAAGCAATCATGCTTGAGCCGCGGGGACATCGTGACATGTACGGCTGCATCATCGTTCCTCCAGTTGCGCCGGGATCCGACTTCGGAGTACTCTTCACCCATGCAGAAGGGTACAGCACAATGTGCGGGCATGGGATCATCGCGGTTTCCATGGTCGCGGTGAAAACCGGATTGGTCTCGCCGACGGAACCCGAAACGATGATACGGATCGATACGCCGGCGGGATTGGTGAGATCTTCTGTGCACGTGAGGGATGGAATGATCGGAAGCGTTTCGTTTGCGAACGTTCCATCGTTTGTGGTAACGCTTGATGAAATCGTTGCAGTCCCGGGTTTGGGAGATGTGAGATTTGATCTTGCTTTTGGGGGAGCATACTACGCATACGTCGCCGCTTCGGATGTTGGATTACGTTGTGATTCGCAAGAAACGGATCTCCTTATCAGGCATGGAATGGCGATCAAGCGCGCAATAATGGATCAACGAACCATCACCCATCCGATCGACGCCGACCTCGGATTCCTCTACGGGACGATCTTCGTTGCCGCGTCACATGATCCGGCGGTTCACAGTAGAAACGTGTGCATCTTCGCCGACGGACAAGTGGATCGCTCGCCCACCGGGACAGGCGTGAGCGGACGGTTGGCCATCCATTTCAAAAAGGGAGAGTTGAAACAACACGAACCGATCGTGGTGGAGAGTATCACCGGCAGTCGCTTCACAGGGTGGGTAGAGGAGATTGGAAACGTAGGATCGTTTGATGCGGTTGTACCGCGTATCGAGGGAAATGCGTTTATCACGGGTCGTCATGAGTTTCTTGTCGATCCGAACGATCCGTTGCGCAATGGATTTCTCCTTCAATAAGGGAACATGAACTGTGGGATGACATTCAGGAAAGGAATACTCACAATGAGGAACATCATCTGGCTCATCGTCGGTCTGCTTGTGCCAGTGTACGCTGGAGCTCAGCTGCTCCACGATGCCAAGGATCTGCAGTTCACGCGCAAAGACAGTCTCCGGGGCGGTCTTACGCCGCTCCGCACGGCATACGACATCGTGTACTATCACCTCGATGTGCGTATCGATCCGGCTGAACGATATCTCAGTGGATCGAACAAGATCAGATTCCGCGTGGTTGAAGACCTCTTGCGCATTCAGATCGACCTGTTTGAGAACATGAAGATTGAGCGCATCGCGCTCGATGATAAGACGGCGCTTGCGTTCAAACGAGAGTTTGATGCCGTGTTCGTTGACTTCCCGCGGAAATTGACGAAACATCAAGTGCGGGAAATCACTGTGTACTATTCAGGCAGTCCGATTGTTGCGCGGCGGCCTCCTTGGGAAGGAGGATTTGTCTGGTCGAAAGACAAAGAGGGAAATCCATGGGTTGCGGTGACGTGCCAGGGAACCGGTGCGAGTCTCTGGTGGCCCACCAAAGAGCATCAGTCGGACGAACCGGACAGCATGCTCCTCAGCGTCACGGTTCCCCCCGGTCTGATGAATATCTCAAACGGGCGCTTGCGGAAGACCCAGACACTGGCCGATGGATGGACTCGAAGCGATTGGTTCATCAGCTATCCGATCAACAACTACAACGTCACGGTCAACATCGGCAGGTATGCCCACTTTTCCGATCTCTACATGAGCGGTTCCGATATGCTGACGCTCGACTATTATGTTCTTCCCGAGAATCTCGAAAAGGCAAAGAGACAGTTTCAGCAGATCAAGCCGATGCTTGCCTGCTTCGAGCGTTACTTCGGCCCGTATCCATTTATCAGAGACGGGTTTAAACAAATCGAATCTCCACATCTCGGCATGGAACACCAGAGCGCACTCGCCTATGGCAACAACTATCTTCAGGGATATCGCGGAACGTCATCGTCGGAAGTCGGAGTGAAGTTCGACTTCATCCTCATCCACGAAGCGGCCCACGAGTGGTGGGGAAATAGTGTGACGTCGAAGGATATTGGCGATATGTGGATTCATGAGAGCTTCGGTGCATACGCAGAAGCGCTCTACGTCGAGTGTCTGTACGGATATGAGGAGGCGATCAAGTACGTGAACGGAAAGAAAGGGAATATTGGGAACCAGCAGCCGATTATCGGTGTGTACGGCGTGAACAAGGAGGGATCGAGGGACATGTACGACAAGGGTCAGCTTGTCCTGAACACTCTCCGGCACGTGATCGGCAACGATGCGCTCTGGTTCCGGATCGTTCGGGGATTGGCAGAAGAGTTCAAGTATCACACGGTGACGGCGGAGGACGTCTTTGGGTACATTAGTCGCAAATCCAGTATGGACCTGAAATATTTCTTCGATCAGTACTTCAAGACGAGCGCCATTCCACTTCTCGAGATTTCTCTGGTGAAACGAGGTGAACGCGTGACGATGAGGTACCGGTGGCAGGCCGGTAGGGCCGATTTTCGAATGCCGGTTCGGGTGACGATGGCGCGAGGAAAACTGGAAACGCTTGTCCCGACAACGGAATGGAAGAACGTTGTTCTGGAGGATATGCATCCAGACGAATTCCGCGTTGCGGAGGAACAGTTCTACATCAACGTCCGGATCACAAAACGATATGTTGATCCCGCTGCGATGGAGTTTACACGATAAGTGGGAAAGGAAATCAGTTCGTGATCGTCAGAGTGACGAGTCGGGATTGGCGATCAAGCTTCTGGATGCTCGCGTCGGCTACGAGCATGTAGGAGAGGGATTGGTCCCGGTCGATGCCGCGTTGGATTGAAGAAACCATTTCAACCGGCGCTGTCGCTCCGGAAAGGTCAACGGTGCCTCGACTGATTCCAGCCGAGGACGCGGCAGCAAGAAGGAGACGCGTTCCATCGGGCATCGGATGATCGATCGAAGCAACAATCTTCATGTCATTCTGGTTTGTGAGGATGCTGTAGCGGGTCGCGTTGTCAAGAATCGTGACGTCGCCATCGCCAGACACATTTCGATCGATCACGAGCGGTTGGGGATTCGCGGAGACGTGGATCTTTGTGATGGGCTTTACTTCGAACGTGATAGTCTGGTAGGCCGAGTGCTGTGCATGGACATGCAACACCACCCACGTAACCATCACTAACGTCACCACGATGCAACGCGGAACCAACTTCACCGTATCCCTCCTGACTTGTAGGGATTCTCACAAAGTTCGGCAATTGCACCGATAGTGTCAAGGTTTCCCGATCTCATTTTTTTCTCCCTCGAAGTCCCTTCCCTCAAACAAGGTACCACGACCGTTATCGATCTATAAAATCCTCATTCCTAATAATTACTTGTTACCAAACAACTTAGCTGAGATGCTCGGGTCATCACAGGCCGCTCGCATAACGAAACAGAGCACATTCTACAATCGGCGGCGAGTGCATGAAGGGTTTCGCGAAAATCGATGAAATTGGGGGAATCTAGCGGAAAAGCTCCTGAACGCGCCGGGAAGCTGATTGGGCTTCTGATTCTGATGCGAAACCAGCCAAAAACACCCGGTACCTCTTCCCCAAGCCGGGAATATAGACCTCTTCAATCTTGACGGTGTACCCGAAAGCCTCGTGGATCCGCGAAGCGACCTGATCCGCTTTTTCTCGCGTCTTCCACGAAGAGACCTGGATTTCTTTGCTCGGTGTTGCCGACGGTAGTGGAGCTCGAGACGGGGGTGTGCCGCGAAGCTTTGCACAGATTTGTTCAGCGATGGAGCGGGTGCGGACGTGGATGAGCTGCACCATATACCGTCTTCCTCGCACTGGATCAGTCGATTCCTCAACACGCGCAGGATACAAAGAAAGCCGCTGTGCTTCGGCTGCTGCCTCCTCGGCTCTTTCTCGCGATCTCCACATCGACAACCGCACGGTATAACCGACCCCATCAGCGCTCGGGGATATCTGGCACTGTGAAGAATCGACGGCCGCCGATACCGGCGCGGTAACCGGTGTCGGTACGGGTGTCGCCGTGGGTTCCGGAGCTGATGCACCGGTGAGCCTGATACATACCTCAGCCGCGGTTTCTTCGGAGGTAAAATTAATGAGCTGAACCCGATACCATGTTCCGCGTCCGGGGATCACTGCCCGTTCCACGTAGGAACGGTATCCCGAGATTCGTTCTGCCTCACGCGCGAGTTTTTGTGCCTGTGTCTGAGATCGCCATGAAGAGAGCTGCAACGTGAATCCCGTATGATCGGAATTCGGGAATATCCGGCAGACGGTGGGATCGGCAACAGCCGGCGATGGAGGCCCGGCTGGTCGATCCGGCGGTGGTGCCTGGACCGGTGCCGGCTGGATAGTTGGAGAGGTTTCGACAATAACCGGTTGTGTGGGTCGTCTCTCGGGCTGAGTCGCTCTCGCAACTACTCTTCCCGGTCGCTGAACGAGTTCACCGGATTCTACAATACGGAGGGTTCTGCGTCTCGGAATGACTTTGAGCTGGAGCTTGAGATTTTCATTCGGGGAAAGGGTAAGATCGAATCTGTCCTTTTCGAACACGGTGAACTCCGGAAGATTGCCCTCCGCCACGATCAGCTCGTAGCTTCCCGGGCGCAAATCGGTGAAGAGAAATCTTCCGCGGTTGTCACTGACGCGACGAAATTCCTCGGCGTCGCTTCGGAGTTCGAGCACTGCGCCGACATGACCACCCACCAACCGCTGTTCCGTCCGTGTTGTATCATACGTTTCGGGGCCGGCGTACCGAAGGATTGTTCCCTCGATCGTGGCGGACTTGACAACGCTGAGATCGAGCCGCTTTTCAGATCCACCCGCGACATCAATCTTTACCGGGACAGGAACAGTAGTCACATGATCGAGGCCGATGCTGGATCGGTCGAGTGTGAGGTAGTATTCTCCGGGAAGAAGAGATGGAAAATTGTACTGACCGTCTGCATCCGTCAGACTGCTTGCCGGTCCAACAAAGACGAGAGCGTTGCGGAGACCGGTATTGGATTCGGCGCGCGTGATACGGCCGCGAATCTGTCCCGTTGTTCCAACGCGTGCGATGGGAAATCCGATTGGAATGCTATATTCAAGCATCACCGCCGATTCCCCTTCGATGACACGCGGAGAAAACCTGCTTATCCTTCCCCTCGCGGCGAGACGGTGACCGGAGAAAATGTATTGCTCGAGCGACAGGTCGGCATGAATGCTTCTGTGCCGAAATTCCCCGGTGATTCTGTTGACGTTCACAGTCGAACCGATGAATGTCGAGCGGCCGAGAAGAATCCAGGCGGAGAAATTGAATGAAAGGCGTTCCTGGAGTTCGTCAGTATAGAGATTACGTCCTTTGAAATAGTCGCCGGCGAGTGTGTAGCTATGGCCGTTGAATGGTCGGAGGTTGAGGGAACTAAACAGCCGATGGAACGGATAACGACGGCGAAGGAGCTGGTCATGCAACTGACCCGTTTCGGCAAAAGCCGTCGCGCTGACACCGTCGAAATAGTGCCCAAGGCGGAGTTGAATGAGATCCTCTCGACTGTCTGCCCTGGTCAGGGGGAGAAGGTCTTTCTGTGCAGATTGCCGGTAGAAGAGCGCCCCGTAGCTTCCATATGCGATGCCGAACTGCATGAATCGATCACGCGGCGCGCTGAACTGCACGGTGTCCTTGAGAAGATTTCGATACTCTTCCCGGTACGATGCTTCGAGTCGGATTAAGGAGAGGGGATAGATATTCACGGATGCTGATTTGTGATCAATATCGCGATAGTATCCTCCATAGTGTGGACCTACCCGGAAGTACCACAGATCAAAGTTCATCCAGGGTTGCTGAGTTCTGAGCCGAACCGAGTACCCCTCATCTCTGTGGGACTCACGCTCGCTTTGTCCGTATTCGACATCCAGAATGGTCCTCGGCAGCGGCTGAAACAGCCCTCGGACCGAGCCGAGTTCGGCGTTCTTGTCTTCGCGCTTGCCGAGATAGTGCAGACCAATCGAGGATTCCGTGGAGAAGTTGTATCGAAGGAATCCCGCACGTTCGTCTTGCGCGGGATCTGTCCAGCGGGTCCTGTTGGAGAATCCTCCGAAGGTGAATCTCGAAAAGTCGACATCTGCGCCGGCCCCGAAGGCATACCTTCCATATTCGGTCAGGGGTGTCAGAAGAAACGGATGATCACCGAGGCGGACGTTAAGGCCCGACCTTGAATAGGCGAGACGATACTCGTCATACTGACCGAGGACTGACGTCCGCTGGGTATTTGGGCCTCGGAAACGGAACGCAAGCTGATCGGTCAGCCGATCGGAGAGGGAGCCTTCACCGAGGAATTCAAGCTGACCGCCATAACGATCCTTCTGGGCAACACCCCTGACGGTGAGATTCATCGGGAGCCGGTGATACAGAATCACATTGGCGCCGACCGCGGGGATGACATCAACCATGCTTGCGTTGCTCGCCTTGTTCGTGGTATCGGCACTGTTTATGGCCAGGAGCTCGACGATATAGCGTATCGAGGAGCGCAGGGTATCCGGGGTGGTAACCTCCAGCCGCACGGTCTGGGATTCCTGCGGCTTCAGTCGGAGCACAGCCGGGGTCACGGTCGTGGGGAATCCGCTCATTCCGCTGGGACGCATACGGACGTCGATTTCCGTGTTCCCGTTGTTGGAGAGGAGAAACTCAGAGATGTACCGGCTCCCCGCACTTACAAATCGGGGTGAGGTGAGATGCTGAAGACCCATGCTCAGAACGCGTTCTATGGTCACCGGGACAATCGTTTCGGCGAGAGTCGTTGTCTGTGCTGGATCGGTGAGCCGGATAGTGATCCGATAGATGCCGGCCTGTGCATTGGCTGGAACGCGAAGCGTGGAAATCCAGGAGTTCGATTCGAAGGGTTTCGCGCTGATCGGCTGATGACGAGTGAACGAGCGCCATCCTTCCGGAAGGAGAATCATCGGTACCACATCCCGGTCCTGGCCGGTCCGATTGCTTGTGCTGAAGGAAAGCGTGACAATCTGTCCGGGGAGAATGAATACAGGAACGGGCGTAACGACAGAAATATCGAATTGCGGAGTCTGATAGGCAAACGTCGACCACGGTGTGATCGCCAGTAGCAGCCAGCCTAGTATGATCGGGCGTCGGTGCACAGGGTTCAACTGGCGGGGTGATCGAATTTGTGCGAGTTAGAACTTGAGTGTGTATTGAGCCGCCACGACGTCATCACCGCCGGAATCGACGACGACGAGTGCTCTGTACGTGCCTTTCGGGACGTTTGTCAAGAGAATGGATTGGCGAATCGAAGTGCCTGGGTAGATCCGCGAGCGAACGCCGGAGAACTTGCCGTGAGCCGCTCCCCCCTCGTCGAAAAGCTCGACAAACACATCGGGCCGAATGGCTCGGTCTCCCTTGTTTTCGATATCGACCTGAAGGACCCGGCTTCCATCATCCCGCGCAATGAGCTGGGAGCCAATGAACGCGATATCCGCGCTGCCCGTGTTTTCGATGTGGGACACAATCTGGATTCCGTAGCGGATCGTCTGCTGAATGCCCATCTGTGCACGCGTCCCCGGACGACGAACTGCCGATTCAGGAGATCCCTTCGGGATTCCTTCGACCATCAGCATACTCCAGTATGTCCCTCGGAGCGCTGATCCCTTCCATGTTTGAGGGACGACCACATTGTAGTTCACTGTTGCTGTTGAGCGGGGAGGGACGACGAGATACGACGGGTTAAAGGTAATCCAGGGGGCGTTTGAACGGGGTGCAGTTCCCGGTTCGCCGTATTCATTGGTGCCGTCAAACCGGAAGAGATAATCGGTTTGATAAATCTTCGCCTCCTGCGGCTCGTCGAGGTCGTTTCTGACCACGATCGTTCCGTCGTATGTCATCCCGGGAGAGACATCCCGTTCCTGACTCAACTCACCGATGACGGCGATCTGGGCAACTGCAAGGGATAGTGGAAACACGAAAAGGAGGGGGACAATCACGGGAGGTTTCATCATGTCGGAGTCCTTATTGTGCGACCAAGGTGTACGTCACTGTGTGAGGATCAATGCCTGTCCCCTGATTATAGGTAGCCGAAGCAGTGTACCGAATTCTAGTGCGAAACTGCGCCGAGCCCGCCGGGATATTCACCAAGAAATTAACAGCAGGCGCGTTGTGCACCAGGATGACCTCTGGAGCAGGTACGCCATCCTCGTTGCCAGTAGCAAGCGCTCTCAGCGAGAACTTCTGTCCCGGGCAATATGTCGCGACTGTGACCTTGGTGATGACACCGGCTTGTCGTCGTATTCTTAACCGTGAGGTCTCGTTTTGTGCGTCATTGGGTTGGCCACCCGGGAGTGCCGAATTGATTGTCGTGTTCCCATTTCCAGTGAGGTTTAATTGTGCATAGGATGTCCCGCTGCTCACCGTGAAGAATATGACAACGAGTGCACCAACGGGGATCCGCGTGCAAATCATCTCAGTGATGCGTATCAACCGAAGAGAGTTCATTGGTTCTGCACTGTGAAAGTAATCGTATGTGTGTTTGTTCCTGTTCCTGCCGACGCCAAAACCTCTGCCGTATAGAGTAACGTACAACTTCCCGTATTGAGACCCAATCCGGTAATGAGGTCTTTCGCAGCTGTGCTAATTGTTACGGTGCTTGCGGGAATACCCTGTGTCGGCGACACGGCTTCCACCTTCAAGCTATAGAGAGGAGTTGTGAGGTTTGTCCTGACGGTGATCTTCTTGCTTGTCCCGTTCAATCCCCACCAGAGAGTACTTGATTGATCTGTTGCCGTCATCAGATCTTGGCCGGCGGGAGTTCCTGTACCCGTAACATTCAGTGTCACCCCTGTGTTAACTGAAAGAAGGGCGATCTCAGACACCGTAACGGAAGCCGAATGGCTGTCGGTGCCGTAAGTCTGTGCGAGGAGGAATTGAGGTGCGGAAACAGAGATCAGGAGTTGAGCACCGAGAATCTTTGGAGCCAGCAACAGATATTTCATCATGGGAAATGTTGATCCTCGCTATCAGCTAAATATACGTCTGCTTCGTGCCACATTCAAGCAGACACCTCCGGGAGATTTTGCCTCCAGGGGGAAGCCCTGAATCGTAAAGAGACCTCAAAGTTCCGCCCCAGAAGGAAAATCCGCAGCGAATACCCTCCCGAATACTCGCTGCGGACGGATTTCCTCGATCGAGGAGGAATTAATTCGTGAGTGTCAGAGTGACTGTCCGGACCGTCGGGGCCAGGGTGCCAGCGTCCGCTGTGGCACTAAAGGTATAAGAGACTGTCTGATTGGCATCTGCCCCGCGGGCAATGGCGGTCACCACGTCGACTGAGCTCCCGCTTGAGATGTCGACCAGACCTGCACTGGTTCCCTTGGTGCTTGCAAGCTGAAGCCGGAGCGTGAAGCCGGCCGGCAACGCTGCACTCAATTGGGCCGAAATTTTCACCGTATTGGCAACATTCTGTGTAATACCGTATGTCGTCGAGTTATCAGAAACGGAGGTCAGTTGGTTCAAGCCGGCGACCCCTTCGGTAATCGAAAGAGCGCCCGGGTTTCCGGAGACTGCGATCTTGTACACCTCACCGACAGAAACGGTGACGGTTTGATTGGTGCTTGCCTGCGCCGACAGCTCTTCCACGATGAGCAGTCCCGCCGCCGCCACAATCAAACCTATCGTCATTAACCGTTTCATAAATTACCCTTTGAAATCAAATCCAATGATAGTCCTGCAACCGGAATGCCAGGAGAAACCGCTGTTTTTCGGACCAAATAGCCAATATGGATCAATTTGGCGCATCGATTTGGGACACACTGTACCACGGTGAGACACACACAACCAGGATACGTGCGAATTCTTCACTATCACGGCCAGTCGTTCAAGCAAGCCAAGCTATCAGCTTCATGTATCGCTGTTGATTGATCATTCACGCAACGTCGGATGCTTCAAGTGGAAGTCGGTCGCTACCTGGAAAGTTCTCGCAACCGCGAGGAGCGTTGCTTCACCGAATAGCTGCCCCACGAAAGAGATACTCACCGGTGTCCCCTCTTTGGTGAAACCGTGCGGGAGAACGACACACGGATGTCCTGTGAGGTTTGTCAGGAGGAGATTGTCTCCGCCAAATGAAGGTGTGACGTAGAGATCAATCTTCTCCATCAACTTCTGCATCTCCTGAATGATCAGATAGCGAATCCGGTTGGCCTGGATGTACTCCACGGCCGGAATGAACCGGGAGATACGGAATCGATTGGGCCAGGCATTCTTGATTTGTCTCACGAGCAGATCATCTTTGTTGCTTCGCGTCAGGTCGTCGAACGCCGCGGCCGCTTCCGCGCTCAGTATAAATGAGAGATTTTGTGTCGGATATTTTGGAAGCTGAATCGGAATCAGATTCGCTCCCAATTGTCGGAGAACGGTGAGAACCGAGTCGTTAAAGGGCTTGTTGGCACGCGCACTGTCGAACTCGGTTTTCAAATATCCAATGCGGAGATCTTTCAGCTTCACCGTCGGATCATAATTGAATGGAACATCGTAGAGCGTCTGGTCGATTCCGTCCGGACCGTAGATCGCGTTGAAGACGATCGCGCAATCTTCGACTGTCCGGCAAATCGGTCCGATCTTGTCCATTGTCCAGCTCAATGCCATGGCACCGGTTCGACTCACGCGTCCGTACGTTGGGCGAAGACCTGTGGTGCCGCATCGTGCGGAGGGAGAGACGATTGATCCATGAGTTTCGCTCCCAATCGCGAATGCCACCAGTCCTGCCGCCGTTGCCGAGGCCGACCCCGCGGAAGAGCCGCTTGATCCCTGTTCGTAGTTCCATGGATTGCGCGTCATGCCTCCGAACCACACATCTCCCCAAGCCAGAGCGCCGAGTGTGAGCTTCGCGACGAGTACCGCTCCCGCCTCCTCCAATTTTCGGATGACCGTCGCATCCTGATCGATCATTTGATCCTTGTACGGCGTTGCTCCCCATGTGGTCTTGTAGCCCTTTACGGCCAGCAGATCTTTCGCGCCATACGGAATGCCGTGAAGCGGACCGCGGTATTTCCCGGCTGCAATTTCTTTGTCGGCCCGACGCGCCTGCTCGAGAGCGAGATTTTCAGTGAGTGTCACCACGCACTCAAGCTTCGGGCCGTATTTCTTCAGCCGGCCGAGGTACATGCGGGTGAGCTGTTCTGAGGAGATCTTTTTGGTTCGAATAAGTTCCGCAAGCTGGGCAACGGAATGGAACGCGACGTCCTCGATATTCTGTGGCACGGCGACATTGCCGACGGAGGAGCGCTTGAAAGGCTTTTTTGTCTTTTCGAACGTCATGCCGATAGGAACGGGGTTGAACATGAAGGCCGGAGGAACGCTATTGGGGAGAGCAACCGTGCGCACGCTCTCGAAGCTCTTCAGCTGATCGTTGAGTCCGTCGAGGGCAGAATCAATCTTCGCGTCCGAAAACTCGAGGCCGATAAGTCGTTCAGCGCTGCGCACGTGCTCAGAGCGAATCTGATTTTCCTTTTTTGCGTCCTGAAAGATGAATCCGACGAGGAACAAGGTGCCAAAGAGCCAGATCAGTGCAGGAAGAAGGTAACGGTGGCGGTACATTCGTCGCTCCAGAGGAGATGGTTGATGGGCGGCTAGGGTGAATCGAGTGTCGAGTAGTCGAGTTCCGAGCCGAAGAGACTGTGTGGAATCAAGTAGACAGCGATGGCAAGAAGGGCGGCCCCCAAAACCCATCTCCTGGGATTTCGGGATTTGCGAATCGCCAGCGCAGCGACAAGCCATCCGATGAATGCGACGGCGGTTTTGTTGTCGGTAAGATCGGTGCCGAGTGGCCATCCGGTCCAGAGAGAGTCAAAGGCATAAAACTGCACCACCGGACCGAGGACAAGTCCGCCGACGAAAAGCATTCCGACGGTCCAGAGAACATATTCTTTCCTCAACGATTCGCCGCTGAAGTATTCGAGACCGGCGCGCGTCGAAAACAGAAATGCAATGATCATCACGAGGATATGCGGATAGAGATACTGCGGCGGAATCTCGCCTTTGAAGCGGATCACCACCGGCGCATCGTGAGGAATGAGCGCAGTGTTCTCTCCTCGTGAGAGCCGAATCCGGTATTCAAGTTTGCCCGCCGGAGGCTGGTGAGGGAGATACGCAACGAGCTCTCCCTCGGAGAATTGCATCTCGATCTTGCGCCACGGATCCTGCGTCTTGTGTCGCTTCCATTCGAGTGTTCCCGTGATATCCGGATCGCTCGTGCGAATTCGCACGGGGGCGTCTTGCTCGCCCCCATGGCTTCGCTCCAGACGGTATGGAATTTCAACCTCATCAAACGTGACGCTTCCGGCGAGTCGATATGTTGGGCCGGTGACTCGTTGGAAGTATGAGACGGGAATCGTAATGATGACGGCAAGGATCCAGAGAAGGGTCGTTCGTTTCATGGTTTTCCGAAGATGGGAGATTGGTTTCCTGAAAACTTGAGCTCTGGGGTGTCGGGACGCCCGCCAAACAGCATGGCGGGTGGAAAAGTCGCGATATCACCATTGACCTATTGCCAGCGTCCAGCGATGGTTGTGCCGCAGTGGGAGCACGCACCGTCCCTGATTTGGTTGCTCAGAACGCGAAATCCCCACCGCTCCACTAAGGTCGTTTCACAAGAGGGGCAGTAAGTATTCTCGTACGAACCGATTTCGCCTGGCCTGTTTCCGCCGTAGACATAATGTAGACCGACATCGTATCCGATCTCTACGGCACGGATCAGTGTCTCGGATGGAGTGTTCTCGGGCTCCATCATGTGATAGTCGCGATGAAAGCCGGTGACGTGCCACGGGATGTCTGGAGAGACGGAGCGAATGAACCTCGCAATATCACGCATCTCTTCCTCGGAATCGTTGAATCCGGGGACGACGAGCGTCACAATCTCCACCCAAAATCCCATCTGATATGCCTGCATGATTGTATCGAGAACGTTTTGGAGAACACCGCCGAGCTGGGCGTACTGTTTTTGACGAAATCCCTTGAGATCGATTTTGAACAGGTCGAGATGCGGCTTGAGATATTCGAGAACCTCGGGTGTTCCATTCCCATTCGAGACGTATGACGTGATCAGATCCGCCTGCTTCGCGAGCTTGAAGATTTCGACGGCCCATTCGCTGGTGATCAGGGGTTCGTTGTAGGTGCTTGTGACGATGCGGGCGTTGTGCTTCGTTGCGAGGGAGACAAACTGCTCGGGGGTGACATATTCGGGTGCCGAGCCGGCAATCGGATCACGGAGGGCCTGTGAGCTGACCCAGTTCTGGCAGTAGCTGCAGTGATAATCGCATCCAAGCATCCCAAAGCTAAGGGCCTTTGCCCCGGGATAGGCATGGAAGAAGGGCTTCTTTTCGACCGGATCGAGAGCGATGCCCGCGGCATACCCGGAAGGGACCATAAGCTTCCCATCATGGTTGAAACGTACTCGACAGATACCGTCTCGACCGGGGGGAATCTTGCACCGGTGTCCACACGCAACGCAACGGACCCAGTTGTCGGGCATCGTCGAGTAGAGCTCCCCTTCCCGGGTGTTCTGTGTGAGGAGATCTTTCAGGGTCAAAACATCGGACATATGATACACCTCTGACAAGAATATACGGCGTTGAAGAACTGCACGCAAGGAGCGAGACGATTCATCTACTGTTTTGCCATCAGTCTCTTGAGTACCCTCATGTTGACAATATCTTCTTTCATATCCTCTCCCTTCGGCGTTTCGAGGATCTTCGGGATGTTTCGGAATCTCTCATCGTTCATGATAAACCCGAATCCCTTCTTCCCAATCTTTCCCTTCCCGATATGCTCATGCCGGTCGACGCGTGAGCCGAGTTCCCGCTTCGAGTCGTTCATGTGAAAAGCCACGAGTCGGTTAAGCCCGAGCACCGCATCAAACTCCTCAAACGTTGCCTGATAGCCTGCCTCCGTTGAGATATCGTACCCGGCCGCAAGAATGTGGCAAGTGTCGATGCACACCGCCATCCGGTCTTTCTCTTCAATCAGATCGATAATGGCTCGCAGTTGTTCAAAGCGGTAGCCGAGCGCTGTTCCCTGACCGGCAGTAGCCTCGAGGACGCTCTTGACCTTGTAACCAGGGGTCTGGGCGTGTATGAGGTTCAACGATTCCGCGATCAGTTTGATTCCTTCCGATTCTCCCTGTCCCATGTGCGAACCGGGGTGGAAGTTGAGATATTCGACTCCAAGCAATTCACACCGGTCGAGTTCATCCTTCAGGGCTTCCCGCGATTTCCTGAGGATCGATTTGTCCTTCGCGCAGAGATTGATGAGGTAAGTATCGTGGACGACGATCGGAGAGATCCCGGATTCGGAGCGGAGTCGTTTGAATTCAGATGCTTCGCTCTCGGAGATCGGCTTTCCTCGCCACTGCGTGTTATTCTTGACGAACATCTGGATGGTGGTGCAGCCGATTTTCATCCCGCGCTCGATGGCGGTCTGAACGCCGCCGGCGATCGACATGTGGGCGCCGAGGAGGGGGCGATCCGTGGAGCGGCGTGGCAAGCGAAGTCTCCAGGTCTTGTCAGGTTTGCAAAGTTCGCTCAATACTAAGCAGATTTTGCCCAAGAAACAGGTTCTTGCGGGCTCCCGGGGGCCAAGAACGCCCCGCAATGCCCCACTTGCCCCAGAGGACCAAAATCGGATGAGTATGCAGTTCTTGACTTGACTTAATAGAAAATGTGCGATAAGTTTAAACAGACAATAACAGCAAATAATTGCGTTGTTGTCGTTCCTTGTCCAGAGGGAGTCCTGCCGAGCTTATGCCAATCGAGGAATCGCAAATGGGGGGTCGCCAGAAATTTCGCCGGACAAAAGCGGCAGTCGGACTGCTCGCCATGCTACTCATTCCTCTGTTCCTTCTCGTTTACCTGCGCGGCCATTTCATTGTAGCCCAACTGCCAATCGGTGAGGTTTTCCCACCAATGGAGTTTTTCACGCAAGAAGGAGATCTGGTTCGATCCGACTCGATGAGCGGACGAAAGACTGCACTGATTTTCTTTACCGTTGAATGTCCTAATTGTCCGGACCGCTGGAGAACAAACACCAGTTGTCTTCTTTTGGTACGGAGTGCGCACGAATTTCATGTGTAAATCTTTGTCAGTCATGATTCCTGTCAAACAAGGACTTGTCTGAATCAAAATTCCACAACAATTTGGGAGGTGGATAATGCGTAACCTATTCAGAATCACAATCATTAGTCTGATCGTCGTCCTCCTTATGATGGCACATACGACGCCAGTGTTGGCACAATGGGGGGATATTTCCATGTGTAACTGGATCCATGGTGGCTGCTTGGTCAGCGTTTGGCAATTTTCATCTCAAGATCTGGATTTGTCGTGGTCCATGTATATTTTCTGTGTCGCTCCCCTCTATTCCGGAGCCTGGTATGGTTCAGGAGCTTGGGGTGGAGACTGTAAAGGACTCTGGATCACCCCTCATTAAGGACGCACTACAACACTCGATGAATTTCTGTTCAACAAATTCTTTGGAGGTTACCATGCAACAACCATTCAAGTTGCGATTAAGTCAAGGGATTATCACCATTTTGGTGACGCTCGTCGTTGGATGCGGGGGCGAAGAGCGAAACCGTAACTTGGTCAATGAACCCGCTGCTGAGTTAGCGCTGAGCCTTTCCAAACAATCAAGCGACGTTGAATTTCAGCCGTTAACCGTTCCCTCGGGCAAACATCCTCTTATCGAACGGTTTAGATCCAAACGCCTAGAAGATCTGACTGATCAAGAACAAAAGGAGATAAGAGGCTTTCTGGAGCAATTCCAAGAGGCAGATCGCAGACTCAATCCAACAAAGGTTCGCATTATGCGAGCAATCTTGAAATCTAAGAGCTGGCAAGAAACGGATCGGAAAGTGAGAGAAGAACTTGCTTCAATCGCCCAAGATCCATATGCGTTTGTACTGGAACAAACCTCGGCACATAGAATGCTGAGTGAGCATCTTTTGCGTGGAGAAGAGGTCTCAGAGAAAAAAAAGGCCATTGCTTACTATACAGAGCTATTGTTACGAAATGAATATCCTGATGCGGAAGTAATATCGAATGCTCTGGAGGCTTTGGAAGGTACATGGTCGCCCAGCCAATTAGCTCGCGCTGCAACACAAACAGCCACGCACACGCGCGACTATCTCAGACAGAATCCCTGCAAGCCATGCATAGAGAAATCGGGAATGGGACCGGCGGATAAAGTGGGAAGACTATTGGACGCCAAGCAACGCAAGCTCCACAGGATGCAGAACTCTTTGTCAAAGTTGGATAAGCTGGGAAAAAGAGAATCCTGATATTAATGATCGAAATCACAAGCATGCTACGGGGTCTTTGATGACAATAATGTTTGATCTTCTACCCACTCACTTCGGAGGGAGTCGGAAAGAGTTGTATTGGGATGTTCGATCTTCTTGAGTTCGTACAAGTACTGGGCAAGCGAACAAAAGAACTGGATTGAGATTGCAGTAATCATGAAGAAACCAGGTTTGGCCAAAACAACGTTGGTGTGGGAACCCGATATGCGAAAAGCCGCAGCAGCCGATGCCGCAGGCTCAGCGACTCCCTGCCTCGCAGCGAATTATCTCGACTAACGCATGAGAGAATGTGGATGATATGGCGGGGGGACCAGTTGATTAATTGATCCCCCCGTATCATGCATGATGTCGAAGTTATTAGGAGGACTCTAATGAGCAGGTTTGTTTTTGTTTTCGTTCTTCTTTGTGAGCATTCTCTGAGCCAGATGATTCCGAACTCTCCTTTTGTACACGAGCGGTTGATGTTGGGAAGCAGTTTTGCGGCGGTGAGACAACAACTTCTTAAAGCGAATCGAGCGCTTCAGGAACAGTCAGCTAATCCTTTTCTCAAGAAAGATGCTGCAACGTTCTTGGTTTCGTATTCTGACACAATATTTGGCAAACGCATTGGAGTATCGCTGGCATTTACAAAGATGGACAGCACACTGCAATCAATTATGGTCATGTTCCTTGGGATCGACCCTCAAACGAGGAAGCAGGTCATCGATGCCGAACAGGCAATCAAGATGCTCTGGGATTCGTTATCAACCCGCTGGGGGCAACCAACAAGAAACAGCAGTATCCCCCTGGTAGGAAAAAAGAGGGAATGGCTCTTTCCATCTGCAGAGGTGCAACTGCTGCATTTAACAGCAGGCACATCCATGCTGACAGTAACATATGCAAGTCCAAAATAATTGAAAGGAGGATAAACAATGAGAAAAAGAACTACCCTTGCATTGCTGACATTTCTTACCTCATTGCAATTGTTCGCACAGGAGAACGAAACTGCCTCACGGTCGCACTCATATATTCATCACCTTGGTAAAGACGCGCAGTTGGTAATTGAAAATTCTGTCGTGCTGTTTAGTTGGGATTGGCCCCTACAGCCTACGATGACAACAGCGCAAGGGAACTCGGACTCCTGGAGATACCGACTGCGTGGCGAGTTGGGATTTCTTAAACTCGGAGTCATCCAAGCAGAAATCATTCCCATGCCAACCGATGGACCTCTGTTCATACGAGCTGGGGGTGGCTTCCGATTTACCACGCCCTGGGCCGAGGGAGATGCACATCCCTATTACCATTTTGTCTCAAGTCTTTTTGTGAATTATGTTACTGTGAATACAAAGGATAAGGCAGGTCAGAATGCAAGATTTGACGGCATCGAAATCGTGATCGAACGCCGTCAGTGGAACGTCGCGAAATTCTTAACCCTGGATGCAGGAGGAGGACTTGTGCCGTGGGCAAGATTGAAATCAGGAAACGGTAGTGTTTCAAAACATTCTTGCATAACCTTGTTCGCAAACGTGGGAATTGAAGCGCATCAATATCTCACAATACTTTTTGGTGCTCAGAAAATCATGCCGGCAAGGCGTTCGGACGAAAAACTTTCTATTTCCACAGTCGGATTCACTCTTCGGAGTTTACTCTGATTCCGACAATTCCTAATGCCCCTTCGTATCACAAGCATCGGTATCATGGTCTTGTTGAAGACAATTATCAGGCCCACCATCGCGTTCAGATACTTAAGACTTAATCCCACCTGGGTGAAGGCCGCAGCGTTTATTCTATCTCTCCATTCTCTTCTGGTAATACTACCCGCCCTTTCGCGTGAAGATATTACGCCACCTTTAACAGTTATGTCCATGGCTGTGCTTATGGTCAACCTTTGGATGGTTTTCAAGTGGATTTCCGCTGCTGCGATTCTTAGCCTCTTTGTTATCTTAGTGAAACAGAGTAATGAGGGCTTATCGATGTACAAGAAAGGGCTGTCCGTTGTTATCCATTCTTCAATTGTTCAATCTCTCGGTGTAGTCGTTTCTGCTTTCCTTGGAATAGCCTTCTGGCTCTTAGGTATTTCGACCACTTTTGGATTCGCTTCGTTTCCCAGTGCAAGCACAATATTGCCATTCATACCCATCGGGAGCGTACCTTTCCTTATGCTTACACGCGTCAACGTTTTTTCCATTTGGAATTTGTTCGCCTTAACTATTGGGATTGCGACGCTTTTCTCGTTCAACCGACGTAAGGCTTTTCTTTCAGCATTCATCGTTTGGTTGTTCCTCTTAACGGCTCAGATTGCAGTACAGGAATTTCTCAAGATTTCGATAATCCGTTTTGCCCTCTGACGGATATCCCGGACCAAACCCTGGTCACGTGGCGCTCGACCATAGGCTCCATCCTCCTTATCCGGACAAATGACGCATTAGTGGCATCTGATCTCGAAGTGATGATTACTGGCAGGCAAGCAACGTTCAGTGCGGTTTCGTTGAGCGATGCAGCGAAAACAAGCGACCTTGTGCAGCAGAGAGGTTTTGCCTTTCCTGTCGCCATGGATAAAGACAGGAAGGCAAGAGAAGCGTTTGGCATTATGAGCGTTCCTGCGCTCTTCATCATCGATGAGAACGGGTTCCTGCATCGACGACGGTTTGGCAAAGCATCATTGCAGGAGGATGAGGAGCTGATTCGATCATTTCTCGGTGAGCCGACAAGATGAAGCCAATGGGTATCGGTCAAAGAAAGTTAGTGGCGGTCGTTCGATTGGCGGGCGTCTTGCTTTCGCTTGGTGTTGTTCTTGTTGCGGGATCGATCTTCTCTCGTCCGGATGTCTACAAGAAGTTCTCCGCCTGGCGAGTGGGAGGAGAATACCTGGGGAGCGAAGGTGTTGTGTTGCAGGACAAGCGAAACAACTGCGGCCCGGCGGCGCTGAAGATGGTGTTTGATCATTATGGAATAAGCATGACGCTCGCGGAGATTGAAAAGAACGTTGAGCTCACGGCAAAAGGCTCCAGTATGCTTGCGCTCAAAGAGATGGCAGAGTTGCACGGGCTAAAGGCGGAGGGATGGCGGTATACGCTTGAAGATTTTTTGAAAACTCAGTTGCCGGCCATTGTGTTTGTGCACAGTGATCATTTTGTGGTGGTAGATAGTATAACAGAAGGCGGGGAAATCTTCATGCGTGACCCGGCGGTTGGCAGAGTGAAGGTTGACGCGAAGCGCCTGCCAACAATCTGGAACGGAGAGACGCTGGTATTTGAAAAACAGAAGTCAGCGCGTTTTGTGCGTCCCGCCGATCTTTGGCGGGGAAAACAGTAGACAGCAAACAGAAGAGGAACGTAGGAAGGAGACATTTCTTGGTTCTTCATTTTGATTCTTGAATTGAACACTTCCATGGGGAGAATCATATCATGCGCAAGATTACTGCTGTGTTCTTGCTGGCAATCATGATCGTTCAGCTTGTTCCGGCGACCACGGATCTTCCTAGTTCTTCGGCGTTCATGACGCAGACGGAGATGTCTTGTGCTGTAGGCGGAGAACTCGATTGTGATGACGGCTTGACGATGTGTCTGGCAATCGCCCCTGGTTTCCGGGAGAAACTTTCTTGTTTCGCGTTGTGGGGGCTGTGCAAGGTAATTCTCGAATGATAGGATGCCAAAGAGGATCTTATCAATACACATGATATCAACGGACGTTATTCTTGATCCATCAAAAGCACTCGAGTCAATAGAGCGCCATCCCTGTTGGGCAAAACCCCTTCCTGGTATATCCCTTTTGCATCTCTTGTTGAGCCATCTTCCTGGTCTCTTCGCTGCCGAACCGTTTCAAAGCATTAGTGCTTCACGATTGGCATTCATGGGAGCCGAGTTGATTCCAATCCTGATACGGAATATGGTGGCTTGGGGATTCTATGGGTTGCTTCTATATCTCATCGTTTTCTTAGTCATCCAGGATGGCCGTAACGTATCATACAAGAGACTGCTGTCACTGATTGTCTATTCGAATATAATTCTACTCGTCGGTCAGATCTTGATGATTGTTGTCGCACTGATCCGGTGGACATCTGGCGCAACCCCTTCATTTGAACAAACACGACTCATCAACCTCGGTATGCTAGTGCCGTTCCAATTAAGTTTTCTTGTGTTGTGAGTTTCTGTTGTTACGGTATTTCAGGAAGTCGTTCCAAGCTTTTTGCATTTCTTGATGCGTGTTGTAGAAGGAGTTAGCCAGGACATATTGTTTTGGTTCGGTGAACTCGCACTCGATAGGATTCATCCACGATGCATTGGTCGGCGTCCAGACCAGAGAGACCTTGTTCTTACGTGCCCACCGACGGATTTCCGGTCGGAGGTGGGGCGAGAAGTTGTCCAAGATGAGATAGATGCGTTCTTTGACGGGATAGCGCGAGCGCATCCATTTGAAGGCTCGGAGCACCTCTTGCCATCGCTTGCGGGGGCTGAAGTATCCCCAGAGTTTGTCCTTGTTGATGTCGAGAAAGGCCAACCACTGGCGCGTGCCGTGAGGGCGTCGATAGGTCGCAGGTAAACGATCGGGCTTGGTTTTCGGTGCCCATGTTCTGCCATGAATTGGACGAAGCTCAATGGGCCCTAACTGATCGAAGGCGACAAGGTGAGACCTGGCAGGAGGACGCTTCTGCAGCCGATCTATCCGTTTTTTTTAGTACGGAAGCGTGGATCCTTTGAGTCTTTCCACGTCTTGGTGCGTTGCAGATGCACCCCTTCTTCTTTCAGGATCTGCCGGAGCGTCTCGTCGCTCATACGTCGCACCACGCCGACCTTGAGGATGTGTTCCAACAACTTGGGCACCGACCAGCGTGTGAACGGGCAGCCCAACAGTTTCGGTGGAGACAAGGCGATCTTGACAATATCGGCCCTGACTTCTGGGATAAACTCCACGGGCCGACCGCTGCGAGCTCGCTCCCTAAACAACGCAACACCTTCACGATTAAAGCGTCGAATCAACTCACGGACGTATTCCTCGTGCAGGCAGGTCACCTTCGCGATCTTTTGTACCGTATAGCCGTGAGCCGAGTGCATGATGACCTGAGCCCGACGCCATGGCGTGCGGCTCTTCCCGTGACGCAGAATCCGCTGAACGTGATTACCTTCAGTCCCGCCACGGCGGGATCAAAAAACGAACAAACGAGCTCATCGAGGAGTCCTTTCATTGGTGACTCCTCGAATATCCTAAACGTTTGTAAAAAGTACAAGATTATTTTTTTGGAACGGCACTAGCCCAATGGGTGGATCTGCATTATTCTCTCACTCTGGTTGCACAGAAGATCGATCCGTTTGCCAAGTGGCAAGTGATATTTCTATCCTACGGAACTTGAACCCTGACTCGACTGAGCAAAAGCGCCTCTTCATGCATCGTTGTTTCTACATGGATTGCAGTCGTTGCGATGGGAACATTCGTGCGTGGCCAGATGGGACTATTGCTCAAATGAGGGAGCAAGTGGCCTATTGCGCTTAGTAGTGACTGAGAAACGTTGTTGCACCGAGGGAATGGATTCGATCGAATTCGCCAGAGCCATCAAGAGACCAAGCTTAGCAATAAATGTGATGAAGGAGTAACTTTTCCTATCGCAGTTCCGCCAACGGTACCTCTCGGGTCACAGCGTACGACCAGAATCCAATCATTCCGTTGTTTACCGTTAGCCATTCGTTCAACCGCTGTTCGACATCAGTTGGACTTCCATCCAAGATCTCCGCAGTAATCTCAGTAAACCCCTGGAACTCCACGACGCGCCACGACCAGGTCCTCTTGCCGATCAAGTCCTTGTTCAAATAGTTCCCGTCGCCGCTGCCCCGGTCGATTCTTGCCAGTACAATGGTGGCAAGTGCTGTCAGAGGATTCTTTACGATCGCACGTGCCCCTGCGATATCCTGCGGTCTTGTGAGAGGGAGGATGTAGGAATCACCCCCTGACGCGCCGGGTCGGGAAACCATGAAGTAGACAGTCCCGTCGGCTTCGCTCTTCTCGTTCACGCCGCATCCGGAAAGCGATTGGAGGAAGAAGACAACGATGAAGATGGTTGTGTTTCGGAATAGTCGCATAACTCCGCCCGTGTGATGATTTCTGACATGATATTCAACGTCTGTGCGCAGGACAGGGAACGATGTCGCCGACGGAAATATCGATACCCCTAGCTGAATATGCAACGGTCGATATGAGAATTCCTTCTCCGCTGGTATAGAGTAGATTTCCAATGAAGCTCTTCGTATGTTCAGCCATTGTCGTATCCATGTAGACAGAAGATCAATATCCTATGACCGCTCTTCAGCGCCTTCAGAAGAAAAGAACGAAACGAATTGTCGGACTGATGTCAGGGACGTCGGTTGATGGGATTGATGCGGCGTTGATTGATGTTCGTGGAAATGGAACCGGATCGAAGGTCCGCGTCCGAGCATTTGCCACATACCCATTTCCCCGAGGATTCCGGGAGCTTGTGCTTGCTAACTCGCTTGCCGGCACGGGGAGCGTGGATCTCATTTGCCGTCTCAACATCCTCTATGCTCACTTTTATGCCGATGCGGTCCGAAAGATTGCGCGAAAGGCAGACGTTGCCCTTTCATCGATCGATCTGATCGGATCGCACGGCCAGACTGTCCATCACCTCCCAGCTCCGCACCGGATGTTCGGCAAGAAGATCCGGGCAACGCTCCAAATCGGAGATCCGTCGACCCTTGCGAAGCTCACAGGGATCCCGACGGTAGGCGATTTCAGAACGGCCGATATGGCCGTCGGTGGTCAGGGGGCGCCGCTTGTCCCGTATGTCGACTATCTCCTCTTCCGATCGAAGACAAAGAACCGGATCTTGCTCAATCTCGGGGGGATTGCAAACTTCACTGCCCTCCCCCGAAACTCCGGCATCGGCGATGTTGTTGCATTCGATACTGGCCCCGCCAACATGGTCATCGATGCAATGATGGCGAAGTTGTACGGCAAGAGGCATGACGAAGCGGGAAGAATCGGAATGGGGGGAGAGGTGGTTCCCGCTCTCCTTCGTTGGATGATGAAGCATCCATACCTCAGAGAGAAGCCGCCCAAATCGACCGGACGGGAATTGTTCGGCGAGTCATTCCTGAGAAGGATTCTCGGCAAGTGGAAGAAGGAGCGACGAGAAGATCTGGTTGCGACCGCGGCCGCGTATACGGCGGCCAGTATCCATGATCAATATCATCGCTTCATCGCAAAGCGAATGAGAGTCGACGAAATACTCGTGAGCGGCGGCGGGATGCATAATTTGGCAATCATGCACCGGCTTGAGTACTACTTTGCGCCGGCGAAGGTACGCCCTCTTTCTGAGCTTGGAATCGATCCCGACGCGAAAGAGGCGATCTGCTTTGCGGTTCTGGCTAACGAGACGATTGCCGAGCACCCGGCAAATGTGACTCGCGTGACGGGGGCGTCAAGAGCTGTAGTGCTCGGAAAGATCTGTCTATAGTTACAGGTTTTGAATGAACGTTAAAGAAGCAAATCGCAGAGCCGCAGAGGACGCAGAGGAATCGCGGAGAACAGAGTTGCTGGATTATTTCACTTTGCGCACCTCTGCGCTCTCTGCGACTCCGCGTTGAGCTTTCCTAGTGCTCCGTGTGCCGCTGCGATATTGTTGTGTTTTGGGTCTTATCCAGGAGCGACGAGTAGTATGCGATTGATCATTCGAATAGTGTGCATGCTGGCGCTTGTCTTGATCCTCGGATCGACGGAATTCTTGTATGCTCAGAAGACCCTCACGATCTTCCACATCAACGACACCCACAGCTATGTCTTCCCATGGGGGCCGAAGCTCAATGGTGAGCGTCAGAACGGCGCCGCAGCTCGGCTGATCAAGCGATACAAAGACTTGCGCACAACGGCCGTCAATCCGATGCTTCTTCACGGCGGAGACAGCTTCACGGGTGGAATGGTGTTCAATCGATTCCTCGGTCGGGCTGAGTTCGAGCTCTTCGACGCGATGAATCTCGATGCCATGGCGCTTGGGAATCACGATTTCGACATCCGTTCATTCCGATTGAAGAACGCCATCGTCCAGTCGAGGGCCAAGTTCGATTTTCTCTCCGCCAACATCCGATACAACAACGACACAACCGGACTATCACAACTTGTCAAGCCGTTCGTTGTGAAGAGTGTCGGAAATGTCAGAGTGGGCATCTTCGGATTGACCACAACATCGACCGTCTTCTATGGCGAAAGCACGCCAATCACATTCGATTCGACGATCGCGACGGCGCGGCGGATGGTTGACTCCCTTAAAGCGAGAAATGTCGATCTCATCGTTGCACTCACTCATCTTGGCCTCGGTGAAGACCGGACCATCGCCCGAAGTGTGAGCGGAATCCATGTCATCGTTGGGGGGCATTCACACACCATTCTTGAAACGCCGCTCCTCGAACGAAATCCATCCAGTGACTCCACAATCATCGTGCAGGCCGGATCGAAATGGGAGCATCTCGGGATGCTCACCCTCAGTATTGCAGACAACCGCGTAGCATACTCGTACCAAATCGACCGGATTGCCGCGCCGATGGCGGAGGATCCTTCGGCTCAATCGATGGTTCAGGCGTATCGGGATTCTATCATCGCCATGTATGGAGATGTTTTCGCCGATAAACTTGGTGAGCTGCAATCGGATTTTCCGCCTGTCAATCCTCTTGCCGGGGATATCGAAGTGCCGCTTGTGAACCTCGTGACAGACGCCTATCGCCACGCTGCGAAGGCGGATGTGGCTCTGGAAGTGGCTTCGCTCATGCGGCAGAATATGTACAAAGGACCTGTCTCAACATCCGATTTGCGCGACATCCTTTCGTGGGCATATGATGCACGCCAGGGACTTGGCAAGCGCCTCTCGGTTCTCACGCTGACCGGCTCGACATTGAGATTGGTCCTTGCAGCAGCTGGTGCCTTGTCGTTCGATGCATTTGCCGGTGCTGTACCAAGTACATTGGCGATCAGTCCGTCGGGACTTCATTACACATTCGTGAGCTCGGGAGTGCTTGCGGATTTCGAGAATGTCTGGATCAACAATGAGCCACTTGATGAGAATCGGGTCTACACGCTCGTCGTCAATGAATTTGTCGCCGATCTCGCCAAGCGCTATCCGTTTCTGCAGATTCTCGACCGAAAAGAGCTGACGATCGGGCCGGTGGAGGCGCTCGCGAGCTACCTTCAGTCAAAGGGGACGATCCGATTGGGGGATGTGCAGATGGGACGGATCTGGGACAAATCAAAGCTCAATCCCATCGTATTCAACTACAGGGAAAACGACCTGACGCTCCGGTGGAACCCGCAAGCGCGGGCGACACACTATTATGTGCTACGAAAGAACGTTGGTTCCGTAGCGCCATTTCAGAGAGCCGGTCAATCTCCCCTCACGACAGCAAAGTTCAGAGATGGATCTGTTGGGCGAGGCGAATCGTACTACTACCGGCTCGAAGAACTGCGGGATAATGGGTTGACCTACTTCCATCCACCTGTTGAGTATCGGGTCGGTCCTATTCCGAGCACATTCTATCTTACTCAGAACTATCCAAATCCATTCAACGCATCGACAACACTCTGGATTGGGGTAGGAGAGAGGGCGCACGTGAGTGTGCGTGTGTATAACATCCTTGGTCAGCGCGTCAGAGTTCTTGTTGATCAGGAATTAGAACGCGGAGAATACAGCGCGGTGTGGAACGGGACAACGGAAGGGGGCGCGTCGGTCGGGAGCGGAGTGTACCTTGTTGAGTATGTAAGTCCAAAAGGAACAGAACATAAGAAAGTCCTCCTCTTGCGCTGAGGACGAAGGCGTGAACCCCAGGTGTCCTATTGGAGAGAGTACCTTTGGGACAGCAAATCGCGGAGACGCCGAGGACGCAGAGAACACGCAGAGACTTGGGATCTATACACCCTGTTCCTGATCGGGCCTCTGTGAGTCTTTCACCAGTTCGATGCGATTTCGTTCAGGGAGTCTGTCAATCGCGACACTCGTGGAATGCAAAAAGAAAAACTGATTATTGTCTTCACGGTTCTTGTGGAGGTGATTGGATTCGGAATCGTGATTCCGATTCTCCCCTTCTATGTGACCTCCTTCGGAGTCACTCCCTTTGTTGTTACTCTCCTGTTCGCCTCGTTTTCTTTTTTCGCGTTCCTGAGCGCACCGTTTCTCGGATCGTTATCGGATCGCATCGGGCGCCGGCCGGTACTGCTTGTCAGCATCTTCAGCACGTCGGTGGGTTGGTTTGTCTTTGCGAGTGCGACCTCGGTGCCGATGCTTTTTGTCGGGCGCATCATCGATGGGGCGGCGGCAGGGAACTTCACGATTGCGCAGAGCTATCTCGTCGATATTGCGCGGGATGACAAAGAACGTGCGACCAATCTCGGGATCATCGGGGCGGCGTTTGGGATTGGATTGATTGTCGGTCCGCTGCTGGGGGGAATTCTCAGCAACATCTCGCACGAATTTCCCTTCTGGGTTGCCGGTGTGCTCGCGCTGGCGAATGCTATTACCGCGTATTTCTTTCTCCCCGAAACGCATCACGATCGGGGACAACATCAACGTCTCACATTCAATCCTCTCAGACCTCTCTATCGGGCGACGCAGGATGTCACGCTTCGTCCCCTCTTCCTTGCGTGGCTTCTCTTCGCGCTGGCATTTGTGACGGCACAATCGGTCTTCGCACTCTACAGTGATGCGGCCTTCGGATTTGATTCATTCAAGACCGGAATACTTTTCACGGTGATCGGTCTCGTCGTTGCGCTCAATCAGGGAATCCTGCTGAAGCATTTTTGGCTCAAGCGGTATTCCGAATCGTCTCTCGAATGGGGCATGCTGATCGTCTTCGGGGTCGGGCTTCTCCTCATGGGAAGCGGCGTCGTGTGGTTCTTCTATCTCAGTCTTCCCTTCTATGCACTGGGTCAAGCCGTGCTCCGGGTTGTCATCACGAGTCAGGTTGCGGGGGCGGCGGATCCTTCGATCAAAGGAGAGACGCTCGGCATTCTCTCTGCATTGATGTCGGCCGCGATGATTGCGGGGCCACTCATAGGTGGGGCGCTCTTCGAGATTGATCCTCACACTCCTTTCTTTGTCGGCGTATGTTTTGTGGCTCTTGCCATCATCAATAAGACCCATCGCTCTTCGGCTGGGACGGTGCGATAGTCACTCGCTCGCTCGTGGTGTCAAAGCCCATCGTCATTCAGGCTCTCAATTAGGAGCGAACCGACACAAAAATCCCTGCGAACGTAAGGATCATTCCTCTCCGTGTTTCCGCTGGGTTTTTCTTGATATTGACATTATCAATATTGATATTGAGCGCTGACTCACACGAACACACCATCTTCCCACTCATCGTCGGTATCCATAGGAGGGATGTCATGAAGAGAACGAGTCACCAAATCGCATTGCTCCTGCTGCTCATTGTGTTCTCGCTTACCTTGATCTCTTGCGCCGGGAGAACAGGTGTCTTTCTGGAGCAGCGAGAGAGCACCAAATCGCTCGATGTGGCCGTCGAGAAGAAAGTGGCATTGCGAGCGGCGGCGGATGCCCTCTGGGAACAGCGCGGCACACCGGCAAAAGCACGCGAGATGCTGGCCGCATATATCATTGCGTCTGAAGCCGATCCCACCAATGTCGGTCTTCTCGGCCGCCTCTCCCGCGCATACTATCTCGTTGCCAACTATGTAGAAACAGATCCGGCCAAGAAAGATGAGTTGTTTACGAAAGGGCTCGAAACCGGTGAGCGGGCGTTAGGGCTCTATCCGGAGTTCCGAAGAATCTACCAGGAAACGAAAGATGAGAAGAAAGCGATTCAGGCGGTAGGACTCGAAGGGATCGACGCGATTTACTGGACCGGTGCAAATCTGGGAAAGTGGGCCGCGGAAAAGAGCTTGCTCGTCAGGCTCGGGAACAAGTCCAAAGTTGAGGCCTACAATCAGCGTGTGATGGATCTTGACCGGCTCTATTTCTATGGTGCAGCCGACAGATTTTTTGGTGCGCTTCCGACGCGGATCCCTGGAGGTGATCTGAACCTTTCGAAGCACCATTTTGAAAAGTCGATTGAGATTGCGCCGAACTATTTCGGAACCAGAACATTGATGGCGGAATACTACGCGACAAAAGCGCAGGACCGGGATACATTCGTCAAACAGCTCCAATACGTGATTGACACGCCGTACGACATTGTTCCCGACATAGCTCCGGAAAACAAGTACGAACAGGAGCACGCCAAGAAACTAATGGAGAGAGTTGATGAATTCTTTAAGTAGAAATACTGTGCTCGTTTGTGCACTGGTGCTTCTTGCGGCTGTGTTCTCCGGAAGCATTCCGGTGTCGCAACAGGTGTATGAAGTTCGCCTTGCTACGATTGCACCGGATGGAACTCCATGGTCCGAGCAGCTTCTTGAGATGAAGAAGCGGGTGGAGAAGGAGAGCAACGGACGAATCAAATTCGTGACCTATACCGGAGGTCAGCTCGGGGGTGAAATCGAAACGCTCCGTTCGCTTCAACGGGGAAGGATTCAGGCATGGGGCGGCAGCGTTGGAGCCGTCACCGCCATTGTTCCTGAACTTCAACTTCTCGAGCTCCCCTATTTGTTTCTGAACGACGCGGAAGCCGACTATGTTCTCGATGAGGTTGTCTACAAACCGTACTCGGACATTCTCGCCAGCAAAGGATTCATCCTGCACAGTTGGAATGAGAACGGATGGAGGCATTTTGCGTCGAAGAAGAAGCCGGTTCTGCAACCCGCCGATTTGAAGGGACTCAAGGTCCGGTCGCAGGAGAGTGAGATTCACATCGAGATGTGGAAGGCGTTCGGAGCTTCGCCGGTCCCGATTTCGATCCCGGAAGTCATGAGTGCTCTTCAAACCGGGCTCGTCGAAGGCTTTGACAACTCCACCCTCTTTGCCTCTGCAACGGGTTGGTATCAGGGAGTCGATCACTTCGTGCTTTCGGGGCACATGTATCAGCCCGGGATCATTGTCTACAATAAGAAGTTCTGGGATTCCCTGCCGGCAGACATTCAGAAGATTCTTCTGGGCGATCCCCGGTATGAGTCTAAGCTTGGTCGGACAGGAGTCCGCGAAATCGAACCCGAGATCGTGAAGATTCTGGAGAAGGAGGGGGTGAAGGTCCATAAGATGTCGAAAGCGCAGAGGGAGGAGTTCGCGAAGCTTGCCCACCCTGTTCATCCGAAGTTTCGCAGCATCGTTGGAGCGGGACTCTATGACAGAGTTCAGCAGGCGCTTGCGGAGTTCAGGAAAAAGAACGAAGGCAAATGAGTAATCTCTTTGAGCGAGTCGACAACCTTCTGGCGACACTGGAAAAGTTCTTTCTGGTTGTCGCCGTGATGGTGATGACGCTTGTCGTTTTCTTTGATTTCATACTCCGAGAGACCGTTGCGAGCGGATTCATCTGGGCGAAAGAGCTGGCGGCGTTTCTCATGATCTGGGTGGGATTCATCGGCGCGTCGCTTGCAACCAAAGAGAATAAACATCTGGTCGTCGGAATTCCGGAAAAGCTCTTCCCGAAAAAAATCCTTCCCTATGTTTCGTTGTTTGTCAATATCGTGGTGTTCGGCGTTACGCTTCTCATTGCCTACCTCGGGTACGAATACGTTTCGGAAACAAAAGCGTTTGCGGACACGTCGCTTGTCCTCAAGATCCCTCTCTGGATCGTCCAGGTTATCATTCCTGCGTCCCTCATCGTCATTGCGTTCCGGTTTGTCGGTGTGACCGTACAGATTTTGCAGGGGAAAGTGACTTCGATTGGAGCCGGCACGAAGGTGAGAGCACCGCAGACGGAGGAGGATCACTGATGGAATTCGTGATCGTCGCCGTCGCCCTCCTGTGCATCGTCATCGGGACGCCGCTCTTCATCGTCCTTGCGCTCGTCACCCTGGGATCGCTGTACTTTCTCGGCGACGGCATGCTCACCGAGATGATTGCCGACATGTTCAATGCGGTGAACAAGGATGTGTTGCTGGCAATCCCGTTCTTTCTCATCGCCGGTCAATTGATGACGCATGGGAGTATTGCGAGGCGTCTCATCGACTTCGCGAAAGCAACCGTGGGATGGATGCCGGGAGGACTTGCGGTGTCGGCGATTTTTGCGTGCGTCTTCTTTGCGGCCATATCCGGATCGTCGCCGGTCACCGTGATCGCGATCGGAACAATGATGTTTCCGGCATTGATTAAGGACAAGTACAAAGAAAGATTTTCCCTCGGGCTGATTACCTCGGCGGGCTCGCTCGGTATTCTGATTCCTCCCAGCATCCCGATGATCATCTATGCAATCGTCGTATCGACGCCCAACCACACGATATCGGTCGCGGATCTCTTCATCGCAGGGATCATGCCGGGATTGCTGATCGCGTTTTTGCTGATGGTCTACTCGGTGGTGGTGCAACGGGCCAATCCCCACGAAACGCGAATCAGTTTCTCATTCAAGAAGTTCAAGAAGGCCTTCCAGGAAGGCATTCTCGCCCTGTTTCTTCCGATCCTCATTCTCGGCGGGATTTACAGCGGATTCTTCACACCGACCGAAGCTGCCGCCGCCGCGGTGGTCTACGCGTTTGTCGTGGAGTGGTTGGTTCATCGGGATTTGAAGATCAAGGAGGTGCCGAAGATCATTATCGAGAGCAGTACGGTGATGGGATCGCTTTTCCTGATCATCGTCATTGCGATCAGCTTCAATCAGTTCCTTGCCCTCGAGAGAATTCCTTACCGAGCGGCAGAGTGGATGAATACGCTCGTTTCTTCCCCTGTCATGTTTCTGATTGTGGTGAATATCTTCCTGTTGATTCTTGGCTGTTTCATGGACATCATGTCAGCAATCCTCATCGTAGGTCCGCTTCTTGGTCCGATGGCCATCGAGTTTGGCATCGATCCGATTCATTTCGCCATCATCTTCATTGTGAATATGGAAATCGGATACCTCACGCCGCCGCTGGGTCTGAATCTCTATGTTGCATCGAGCATTTTCGGAAAAAAGATTGGCACGGTTGTCGTTTCCACCCTCCCCTTTACGCTGATCCTCATCTTTGCTCTTCTGCTGATATCGTACATTCCGTCGATCAGCCTCTGGCTTGTCGAGATGTTCCGATAGCTCCCGCCGTCCAATCCGCAGGCCGCAAATCAAAAGCGGCCTGACCGCACGCAGCGCATGCGAATCAAGCCGCTTCGCAAGAGTGGTTGGGTTCACTTCTTGTCTCGTATCGAATCAGACAGTTCCTTTGCCTCCTTGCGAAACTGATCATCATCCTCATCAAGCGTCTCGAGGGTAGGGATCACAGCGAGGTGTTTTTTCGCGTTGGCGTAGTCATCTTCATCAACATAGGAACGGGCACAGTCGAGGCGGTACATGATAAACCCGGGGTGGAGCGAAATCGCTTTCTCGTAGTTCTTGATGGCTTCTTCCATGTTGGCCCAGCCGAGTCCGAGGGGCCAGCGGAAGATTCTGGGTTTTTCGCAGACTTTATGATGTGTCCGGCCCAGCACATAGTAAGCCCCGTCGTTGTTTGGATTCAACTCGATCGCCTTCTCGAGATCGACTTTGATTTGTTTGACGAGGTCGATGGATTCCCACACTCCCTTGAACAGGGCAATTCTCCCGTTGGCAATGGCGCGCTGGGTGTATCCCATCGAATGCCGAGGGTCTGATGCAATAGCGTCGTTCGCGTACTTGAGGGCCTTCTCGTAAGTCTCAAGTTGCTTCTTCTTCTGTTCGTCGGTGTTTGTGGGCAAATGCTCGCCGATGTCGACGTACGTACGGCTGAGCTTCCAGAGAACCTCGGTGTTCTTCTTGTCGAGAGCGAACGCCTGTTCGTATCGGCTGAGGGCGGCCTGGTTGTCGAACTTTCGTGTCGAAAATTCATCCCCTTCGGCGATCATTGCCTTGATTCGTTCCGTATCGTTCTGAGGACCCGAAGCATTCTGGGCCAAGCCGGTGTTGATCCAAAGGACAAGAAAAGCGAAGAGGGGGAGGAACGGTTGGAGGCGTGTGTTCACGCGATGGTTCCTTCGAATAGTGAGTGGGGGAAGAATATCCTCGCTACGCGGAACGAGGGACTGCTGTCACCCGATGGGACGATGGCGTATGGTGTTGTGAGGACGAAGGTCACGAGTCGTGGGAAAGGTACTTCTTGATGGCGTCCCGGAGGCCGGCGGCCTTTTCGTATTCTTCTTTCTCAACGGCCTCCTTCAGCTGTTTCTGAAGTTCGTCAAGTTTCGAAAGAGGAGTCTTCAGCGTCGTTTTCGTATCCGAGGGAGTCTTCGGCGTCGTTGCATCGGCCTCGGTTTCATTCCCCTCCGGGAGGAAACCGGCTTCCTCGAGAACTTCCTCGGCAACGAAGATCGGGACGCCGAAGCGAACGGCGAGGGCAATGGCATCACTGGGCCGGGAATCGATTTCCTGACTGTCGATGTTGATCCGCGCATAGAACGTTCCTTCGCGCAGATCGTTGATGCACACATCACGAACATCGCCGCCGAGGGAATCGATGATGCTCTTGAGAAGATCGTGGGTAAGCGGCCGCGGGGGCTTGATGCCCTCCATCTCCAGTGCGATCGAGTGCGCCTCGAACTGTCCGATGATGATCGGAAGTCGCCGCTGGCCATCCGTCTCTTTCAGGATCAGCGCATAGGCTCCCCCCGCCGACGGTGTTGTCGACAGACCGAGAATATCAACTTGTCTCCTCTCCACGGTGCCCTCCTCAGATGTACTTCAACAAACCTCCTGCTACCCCGTCACCCTCTTCACTTCCTGGGTCAGAGCCGGAACGATCTCGAACGCATCGCCCACAATTCCGTAATCTGCCACCTGAAATATCGGCGCGTCCTTATCCTTGTTCACCGCGACAATATACTTCGATGAAGATATTCCCGCAAGGTGCTGAATGGCGCCGGAAATTGCGACGGCAATATACAGCGTGGGCGAAACAGTCTTGCCGGTTTGGCCAACCTGTTCGTCGTGCGGCCGCCAACCTGCATCAACGACGGCACGAGAGGCGCCCACGGCAGCACCAAGCGCCGACGCCAACTCCTCAATCATCTTGAAGTTCTCTGGGCCTTTCAACCCGCGTCCTCCCGAGACGACAATGTCGGCCTCGGTGACATCGAGCCTTCCTTCCGATTTGCTTACGTTGACAACCCGCGACGCGAAGTCCGCGTCGGATAATGGAACTGTAGACGTTTCAACCGGAGCTTTTGTGCCGTTGCTTGAACCTGCTGAAAAAACATTCGGCCGCAACGAGAATACCTTCACCGCAGACGTTACTTTGACGTCAGTGATCGCCTTCCCTGCATAGACGGGTCGGGATGCAATGACCTCTCCGCCATCGACTGTGAGTGCCGTGCAATCCGACGCAAGTCCGGCTTCGAGTCGGACCGCCACGCGCGGAGCGAGATCCTTGCCGAGAGATGACGCGGGGAGAAACACATGGGTGACTCCCTCCTTCTTCGCCACCTCCGACACGATCTTCGCGTAGGCCGTTGTCGAATACGTTGCCAGCTTTGGGTCTTCGGCAACAATGACTCTTGCGGCGCCGAAACCGCCAAGGATGGGGGCAATGGCCGCGACACAGTTCCCGATCACGAGAGCGAGGACCTCTCCCCCGCCCTGTTCGGCAATGGTCTTTGCGGCCCGGACAACTTCAAAGGCCGATTTTTTGAATTCATTCTCTCGCTGTTCTGCAAATGCAAGGATCTTCATAGCTGTGGTTCCATCGTGGTCGATAGGAGAAAGAACAATCGTTTGCCGAATTCGTTCATTAGATGACCTTTGCCTCTTCGCGCAAGAGCCGAACGAGTTCCGGGACCGCGCTGACGTCGGCTCCAACAATCTTCCCCGCGCTCTTCGCCGGCGGTTTCTTCATTGCCACGACGTCGACCTTCGGTTGCGCGGGTGTCGGCTGGACCTCTTCGATCGGTTTGCTCTTGGCTGCCATGATTCCTTTGAGCGAGGGATAGCGGGGTTCGTTCAGCCCCTTTTGCGCCGTAATGACGGCAGGAATCGAGCACTCCACTTTTTCATGACCCCCTTCAATTTCCCGCTCTGCCGTAATCGTCTTGCCGTCGACTTCCATCTTGACGGCAACGGAGACAGAAGGAAGTCCCAGCATTTCGGCGACCATCATCCCGACAGCCGCGTCGTCGCTGTCGACCGACTGCTTGCCCAGGAATATCAGATCGGGAGACACCCCTCTGATGAAGTCCGCAAGGGCCTGCGCAACGGAAAAGGAATCCCGGGGTGCCTCGTCTTTCAGCAACACCGCCTTGTCAACCCCCATCGCGAGGGCTTTCCGTAACGTCTCCTTGTGACTATCGCCGCCGAGGGAAACGGCGACGACTTCACCGCCGTTCTTCTCTCGAAGACGAAGGCACTCCTCGATAGCGAATTCGTCGTATGGATTGAGAATGAAATTTACGCCGGTCCGATCGATCGATTTGCCATCCGGGCCGATCTTGACTTTCGTCTCTGTATCCGGGACATGATTGATACACACAACAAGTTTCATGGCAAGTCCTGAACATGTGGTGAAAAATCTCTCAAGCGTGTGAAATCAAGGTATAAAACTTTTCAGTGAGCATCAAGCAAAGGTGGATCTCAGATCCGCTCATCTCGGATCTGAGAATCGTTGTCATCCTGAGAATTGTGTGACGCGTAGAGCTTCCTGAAGAACGCCGGATCGATGTTTCCTCCGCTTATGATCGCGCAGCATCGTTTGCCGGAAATCGCAAGAACATTTTTGAATACTGCGGCGGGGGCAACAGCGCCGGTTGGTTCTGCAACAATCTTCATGCGTTCGAGGAGGAATCGCATCGTCTCCATCACATCGGCGTCCGATACGGTGATCACGTCGTCGACGAACGTCATCATGATTTCGAAATTTCGTTTTCCGACGGCCTGCGTCCGCATCCCATCGGCGATCGTGCGGGGCGGCGCGATGCGAACGATTTCCTTTTTCCGGAATGATTGGCAGCAGTCGTTTGCCGGTTCCGTCTCCACGCCGATCACACGAATGGCCGGAAACAGGTGCTTCGCCGCCACAGCGTTGCCGGCGATCAATCCACCCCCTCCGATAGGGACGAAGAGATAATCCAGAGAGTCGAGCTCTTCTGCAACCTCGAGCGTCACGGTCCCCTGGCCGGCAATGATTTGATCGTCGTCAAAGGGAGGAACGGGAATGTATCCGTGCTGATTCGCAAGATGTGCTGCCACACGTTCGCGATCATCGGAGGTATCCTCGCTGAAGACGACGGTTGCTCCATATCCTTTTGCCGCGGCCACTTTGTTTGGGAGCGATCCCTTCGGCATGACGACTGTTGCGTGTACGCCAAGCAGGGAAGCGGCGAGGGCGACTCCCTGGGCGTGGTTTCCGGAGGAGTGAGCCACGACGCCGCGCGTGCGCTGATCTTCCGGAAGGCTGGCGATTTTGTTGTATGCCCCGCGGATTTTGAATGCGCCGATCCGCTGGAAGTTTTCGCATTTCAGAAACACCGCGTTTCCGGCTTTCTTATCGAGCGTTGCGGAGGTGAGAAGAGGTGTTTTGTGGACGATGGGGCGGAGACGTTGGTACGCCCGTTCGATATCGGTGAACGTGATCATAGGGGGCAGAGAATGATGTGAAGAACAATGGGGCGGAGTTCAGAACACATATGAAAGTAGCGACATATTCTCCTTCATACAACATGGGGGGGAGCAGAAGGCCTGTTTCCGCTTCCTGAGCGGTGAAACCGGCGGAACTCGGCCTGCAGAGGTCGTTCTTCAGAATGGACTTGACAGGGAGCGAAGAGTTGTGTATGCTGTATCCGGGTAAAGCATGAAGCCCGTCCGAAAGAAAGATATCGACGATCTCTACGGTGCGATTGTGCATCTGCAATCGGTCGAAGAGTCCCGAAAATTCTTCCGTGATCTGCTCACGGAAACGGAGATCAACGAGCTCGCAGAGCGATGGCGTACGGCCCGCATGCTTGCGCAGGGCATCCCGTACTCTCAGATTGAGAAGGAGACAGGATTGAGTTCGCGGACCATTGCCCGTGTTCACAAATGGCTGAAAAAGGGAACGGGTGGATATCTCATGATGCTCCGCCGCCTCCACGATATTCCATAGCGTATTTTTTTTGACAGGATACTTTATTTAAGTAAAGTATGATTGCCGACAACAGACGTCTGAAGATTGCCGTTCAAACGAACGGCCGGTGACAAACGAAACGACGGTAACGCGGAATGAGTCGGGAAGGAATCTCAGGACGCCGGAATCTCACTGTGGAGGAATTGGTGTCCGGCCTTCTGGAGCGCCTGAACAGCTTCAACAAGGTTCTCTTCCATGATGAAAATGTGATCGGTCTCGAAAGAGCTGAAGGCGAGAATCGAAATGCCGGCCTCCGCCAGAGGATTGAGTATCGAGGCAAGGACACCGACCTCGGAAAGATCGTGGTCCCCAGAGATGCGGATACAGCGCCACCCCCCAACCTGCTGGACACTGTTCGGTGCCATGTACTCCGGGCAGATGATTGAAAGCTCCTTGTCTGTCCGGACGATGAAGCAGTTGTCCCCCTTGGCAAAGATGTGCGGAAGCTCCTCGAACTGAGGCAGCTTGTTGATGGAGAATTTTTCAGGGAGGAGACGAAGCTTGTAACTTGTTGGCATCTGACAATCTCCCGATGGGTAATTCTCACTCGTGAGGGACGTATCCAAAATAGTATTTCTGGGGGTTTGCTGCAAGGATATTTGAGGGACGTGCGCCGTCCGGTGCGGGACTGCACCGTCCGGTATTCATATTCCCCTATACCCGTTGGTGAGCATCAAGCCCCCTTGGGGCCCCACCTCCGATTCCTGAGCGTTGAAACTGAGCGGGTTGCTTTGAATTGAGGCGACCGTCCCGTATGTTGAGCGCCGGACAACACAACTCCGCTTGCTCAGTCAGATAGGCCGCCGTGAAGGTACCACAGATCATCGTCGCTGAGAGCCGCCGCGATGCTTCGCTCGACGACTCCGATAGCTTTCGTATGATTTGTGACACTTACGATGATCGCGAGAATGGATTCTTGTTTGGAACAAATCCTACTGGTATCGAATACGATGCCCAGGTCACAAACGAGGGGGAACTGAGGGCGCTGGTACGGCGGAGCGGATTGAGCGGTGGGTTCAACTGTTCCGTCGATGACCGCGAGGAATCGACTACTTGTTCCACCCAAGTTTCTTCTTTGCATCTTCTGTCATCATCGAGGGATTCCACGCGGGTTCCCACACGATCCGGACGTCGGCATCCCCTACACTAGGAACTCGCTTGACTCTCTCTTTGACCATTTGAGAAATCATGTTGCTCATCGGGCATCCGGGAGCGGTGAGAGTCATCTTCACTCCCACCCAGTCGTCGACAATGGTTACTCCATACACCAAACCGAGATTCACAATGTCCACCGGAATCTCCGGGTCGTAACACTCCTTCAACGCCTCATAGACATGTTCTTCAGTAACCGCGCTCATTGCGTGCTCCCTTGAAATGAATTTCCTGCACGGAATTCCCCGCTTGCTCAACGAGCAGGAACTCCGTCTCTGCCTGCCGTGCCAACAGTTGAGATGTCGCTGTCGTTCCCAGGCAAAACGCTGAAGTGGCAAGAACGTCCGCGGCCAACGCAGTCGGGGCCAGGACGGTGCTGCTGAGAAGACGATCAGCGGGCGTACCTCGCAATGGTTCCATGATGTGTCCACACTTCCGCCCCCCTACGATCACATTCTTCTCGTAACTGCCGGATGTAGAGATCGCCCGATCGGAGATGTTCAACTCCCTAAGGAAGGCGGATGGATTGCCCGGATCAGGGATCGCAACCTCCCATCCCGATTCGCCGGGTGGAGCGCCGAGAGCATAGGCATCGCCGCTGTGATTGATGAACGCCGACCGGATTCCCTCGCGTCGAAGAATCGAGACAGCGCGATCAATTGCATATCCCACGCCAATCCCTCCCAGATCAAGCCGGGAATCTGGATTCCGCAACCCAATGCTCCCTTGCCGCTCGTCAAGCTCGACATGATGGAATCCCACGGCGTCCGAAATGCGGCGGATCTCATGATTGGTCGGGGTCGGAATCTCCGCAAGAGCATCACTTCGGAATCCCCATAATTGCATGAGGGGCTCTATCGTAATATCGAAGTCCCCGTCGGAGAGTCTGTGATAGTACCGCGCCTGGAGAACGACCTCCATGAGCTCACGACTGACCGTAACGGCCGATTCACCAGCAGATCGATTGACCGCAGAGAGTTCACTGTCAGGACGGAAGAGACTCATCATGCGGTCGAGGCGCTGGAATTCTCCGTACACGTTCGTCAACGCGTAGTTGACGTGGGAACGTTCTTCACCAAACGCACTGATGGTCATGATGCTTCCCATCGTATAGAACGAACGCTCAACAGAGACCGCCTTCGGAAAAGCGGTCGAGCGTGCTGAGCCAGGAAGCGTTGAGACAACCAAGAGCCCCGTTGATGCACGAGTCAAGGTTTTCAGGAAGTGACGCCGGGTAATCCCGGGCCCCGTCTTCTTCATGATATGTTGGGGACGCGGGGACATCTTCAGGGTAACCGGGCCTCTTCTTCCTCCAAGGCTTCTTCCGACTCCCCGACAAGGAGAATCCGGCGCAGTTCCTTTTGCCGTCGCCGTGCTTGAACGAGATAGATCCCCAGGATCGTGAGAAGCACCGTCAGGGTGGATTGAAGAGTGACGAACGAAAGGACCTTCAGAATTGCGAAGCTGGGAGAAACGAATCGCACAAGCCAACCGGAGCCTTCACTCGACAAGGCCGAAAGAAAAGCTGCCGCAATGAGAGAAATCTTCCAGCGACGAGAGAATGGGGCAAAGATGACGAGATGAGTCAACATCAGCATCACAATCGCCATGATCGCAAGATGACCATGAGTCACTTCCAGCATCGATTGGTACGATCGAGCCGGCCGAAAATCGTCTTCCGAACCGTTGTAATAGGAGACTACAGACGCCGGTGAGAGATCCATCTTGGCGAAGTACAGGGCGAAGTTTGTGACAAGGAATCCAACGAGGAGCACCACGGTCAACCCCAAAGTCAATCGCATGAGCGGGTGCTGTTGAAATCCTCCATCGTGCATGTATTTCATTGCGCCTCCTTCGGGATTGCGATTTCGAACAAGGCGAGGTATCGCCGAACCGCATCGGTGAGCGCCTGCGCTGACAAAGTTGCTCCGACGATATTCTGAATCCCCCGCTTCAGCCAGAGATCGCTGCTGGGCTGTTTGCGGTGAAAGAGATCGAGCCATCGTTTCGGAGGCAGATAATCTTCCGGCTCGTAGAATGCAAGAATCTCGAGCGCGCGAATCGAGGAGTCGGGATCAATCACCAGTATGAAAACCGCCGGCATCGTTCGGACCGTCTGGGTCTCGAAGAACGCATAGCCCGTGACGGTTCCGGACCGGTGTCCGACGTAATACGTGATGATCTTGGAGGGGATTTTCGAACGCGATTTCGTCTGAACAGCATCGACCTGATGATCGGTAAGAAAGAGATTCTTCCGTTCGACCTCGATCGGTGGAGGGAAGTACTGCCGGAGGGCTTCATCCCTCGTAAGATAGATCTGTGCGGATGCTCGGGGTGAAAGGCCCGCGACTCCCAAGACTACTGCGGTTATCCAGGATATGACGACGCGTTCCGTCATTGATGCTCAGAACGGATGTTCAAACGAGAGATAGAAGAAAACCCCGCTTCGTGTCAGCTCTTTGCTCACCGCAACCGGAAAAGCAAGTCCCGGAACAATCTGCAAATCACCGACGTCGAGTGCATAGCGGAATCCCGGAATGATAAAATGTTCCGTTGAACGCACAATGTCTCCCGCGGCGTCCATATCTGCAGTGTTGCTGACGAGGTACTCGAGCATGACGTTGAGCTCCGGTTTTGCCAACCAGATGATGCTGGCACCTGCAAAGTATAATAGGAGGGTCCGAGTGACCTCGTTCCCCTGACCGATCTTTTTCATGATTCCGGGAAGGAGAGTTGCGCCTGCATTTGCATGTCCCACGAACTGCTCGGAAAGACGCCGGCTCACAGGGAGATTGAATTCCCATCCGGCAACGCCGCTGCCGAGCCCGTGCTCTTCGTCTCCAACCGGAATAGAGAAAGAAAGTCGCGGAGCGATGGCGGCCCACTCTTCGCCGGAAAGAAGCTGATACCGATAATGAACGCCGATATCACCGATCCCCCTGTGCATATTGGAATTGAGAAACGAATACGGGAGCGTGTAACTGATCTGGTGCGTTGGTCCGAAGAGCGGCCACTCCTGTGTCAGGGAGAATTTGAAATCACGCTGCGGCTTCCGGAACAACACTCCGGTTGAAATATGCTGAACGATTCCACGCTCCTGATCATAGGCCTCTTCAAGAAAGAACGAGTTATCCTCGATGGCCTTGGGAAACTGACCGGCCGCCGGCGATGAGAGCCCGGCAACGATCGTCAGAAAAAAAAGAACACGGAAAGTGATAGAAGAGAGCATCGGTCGAAACGATTCCTTTCGTCTCATCTTTCTAGAACAAGTAGTTCAGCGCAACATTCCACTGGGAGACGCCGGTCTGTGCCGCGTTTTGCACGTCTCGGTAATCGATTTTGAACGCGACGTTCGGGTGAGGTTTGTAGCCAACTCCCGTGGTCAGAATCGTGATGTCGTGTGCGTTGTTTGCCACGAAACCGGAGGGAACGGCGTCATGAGTATTCAGGCGCTCATACTGAACGTACGGCGCGAGCGTCTGCAACGAACCCGGCATGATCCATGGCATGATGTCGTAGCCGCCCACGACGTACCATCCTGTGAGTCGCGATCCAACACTCTTTCCGTTCAACCTGCTGATTCTCCCTGCATCTCCAATATCGGTCCGAGCGTAGAGGCCGCGCAGTTCAAGTCCCCCCCAAACAAACTCAGTGTGAAAACTGAGGACGCGTGTCTGAGCATCGATGCTGCCAAGCGAATCTGTCATTCCCTGTCCGGCGTCACCGAGGAAGAAACTCCCTCCCAGGAGAAGACCGGATACTCCTGTGTATTCCAGTTTGCCGGTGAGACCGAGATCTTCAGCGAGCGCCTTCGCCCCGCTCTGTCGTCCCCCGCGGATGCCGTCGCTGTCGGCAAACTGTGATGCATTCAATCCCTCCACGAGGTAGAGACGATAATCAAGCGAGGGGCTGAGCTCGCCGTATACGCCGATGCCGTTTGCGCGCCATGTCGTCGGGATCACCGAGCGCTCCACCTGCGGACGGAGCGCGCCGAAAAAGGTCGAAGGCTCATGCTTCTCGTTGATGATGCCGACGGGAGGAAGAATCATTCCTGCGCGAAGATTGAGTTGTCGAGTAAACATCAACTCGACGTATGCGAACTCGACGGACACCTCGCCGATAGATTTTCCCTTTGCATCCGTTTTCCCCGTCGATGCGTGCTCGAATTCGATTTCGGAGTTGAACAAGATCCAGTCATTGTATCGAAATCCGACATAGATGATGTTTCTCAGAAAATCGATCTGATCGAGTTTCTTCGATTCCCTTCCGTCCTGTCGCGTTGCGGAGTAGTTTTCGTAGACAACCTCACCGTATCCGGCAAGCGAAACGCCGCTCTTCTTCAGCTGGTACACCCTGGCCGCCGCGGGCCCCAGGCCACGTTGCGGTTCGTATCGATCGTCGGCAACCTCCCCTAACTTTAGACGCTCAATCTCCCCCGCCAGGATATGAATCTGACGCTGGAGCTCCCTGAGCGAATCGGCAACCTGTGCGAACGAGAGAGTGGTGATTGATCCAACAAGGATGATGATAATGAGGATTCGGAATGCTGTGTTCATGATCGCTGCCTATGGGATGAATAGATAGCTGGATTGAGATGAGCGCGAGCGTACGCGGTTCATTTCTCCTCTCCTTCATGAATCCGCGGCAACCGAACAGCTTGGCTTATCTGCTCTGCGGGAAGGATCTAGTGTTGTTGCGTGTCAGGGACGATGTGTGCAACAGGACACGATCGTTGATGGATGCAGGTTCCGCATCCCGGATCGGAAACGGGGACTTGCGTCAAACAACGGGGGCAGCGCTGGAGAAACGGATTTGTGATTTCGAATTTACAGAGTGAACAAATCCGAAGCTCTGTCTGAAGCTTCTGTTCAAGCGTTTGAGGTTCCACAGTCTGCCGAATCCGCACTATCCTGAATTGTGCCATGCAAGCACAGTGTCTTCTACATCAGCGCCTGCGAGAGAAGTCCGCCCACAAGAAACGCAGTTACCCAGGTCCCAATCCAGATCAGTGATGCCTCCTTGGTTCCGCGTTCCTTCACCAGCACCATGAGAGATGCGATACAGGGGACAAACAACGTAATAGTCACTAATGCCACAACAATCTGTTCTGTCGTAAGGGGAAGATCGTACAGCCCGGCGGCTCCGAAATCTCGACGCACCATCCCCATGACGAAGGAGACCGATGCTTCCCGCGGGAGCTGGAGCCAGTTGGTCGTAAATGGGGTCAGCAGGTTCTGCCAGACGGTAAGGAGTCCTGTCACCTGCATGAGTCCGACGCCAAGAGCTCCGGCAAAAAACCAGGGGGTTGCCTCTTTCATGAAGAAATAGGCCCGATACAGGGTTTTTTTCATCACGTTGTCGAGTCTCGGGATCCGCATGGGAGGAAGATCGATCAGGAGGGGACTCGTTTTGCCCGGAAGCAGGCGGTGCAGGATCGTTCCGATCGCGACGAATACGACGAAGATGGTCCCTCCAAAGATCAACATGGCCTGAAATCCGGCTCCGGCGAGCATGGCTGCAATCACGGCGAGCTGCGCCGAACATGGGACGGCAAACTGCAGAATGGTGGCAGCGATGCGCTTCTCTCGCTCGGTTCCAAGAATACGCGTGGTGATCGTCGCCATCGTCACGCATCCGAAACCGAGGATCAGTGGAATCACCGCGCTTCCATTTAAGCCGATTGCATTGAGACTCCGGTCGACGAGCGTGGCCAGACGCGGCAGATAGCCACTGTCTTCCATAACGGCGAGTGTGAGATAGAACGCGACGACGAGAGGAAACAAGAGAAACAGGAGATATGTAATCGTCATCGTTGCGAGACCAAATTCACCGACAAGGATTGTCCCAAGCCACGATTGAGGTGCAACATACTCCCCGATGACTCCCCGGATCCATGGCTCCCACATTTCGTTCCCGAGTCGAGTTTCGAGGAACTCGACGAGGTCTTGCGCGACAAACGTTCCGATAAACAGATAGATGACGTACAACATGCCGAAGAGAATGGGTACGCCGGTCCATGCATTGACGGACCATCTGCCAATCATCGTCGACAGCCGCGTCCGTACGTCTCGCTCCGAGAGAATTGCGTTGATGATAAGATTGACCCGATTGCGGCGTTCAATGTAGATATCCTCCCGTTCGGTTCCTGGAGGAACGCCGTGGCGTTCGGCGATCACCGTGTCTCCCTCAAGAATGAGGAGCGCCTCGGCCTCCGAACCAGACACGCTGAGCATCGTGTGAAGTTTTGGATGGAGCATCTTGTCCTGTTCGCCTCTCCGGGCCTGTTCGATCGCGAGCGGGAGCGAATCAAACCCGGTTTTCAGGACTGCCGCGGTCGGGAAGACAGGCACCCCGAGGTATGTCGAGAGGAGCTTCACATCGATTTCGATTCCCTGCTTTTCCACCTCATCCATGAAATTGAGGAGGAGAGCCACATTCTTCCCCATGTCGATCAGTTGAAGAGTCAGAAAAAGATCGCGCTCGAGATGGACCGCATCGACGACATTCAGTACGATATCGGATTGAAGAACGATTTCGCGAGTGACATTCTCTTCATCCGAAAACGACGAGATCCCGTAGACGCCCGGAGTGTCGTAGATGTCATACGTGCCGAAGCGTCCTTCGGAAATTTCGATCGTTGTACCGGGATAGTTCGAGACATCAACATAGAGACCCGACAAATGGTTAAAGAAGAGGGATTTTCCTACATTCGGATTGCCGACGAGGACCACTTTTGACCGGCGGATGTCATGCGCAAGCGCGCTAATACCGACGTGCTTGTGCTGCTCAACATGGTGGAGTCGATGCTGGTCGGGGGAGAATTCGCTGGAATGATTATGCATACGCTGAAGAGCTGCCTAGTCGTGGCGGACGTGCGATACAAGAATCGTGCTGGCCAAGTTGATCCCGAGGGCAATTTCTTGCCTGTTCTTCTTGATGACCAGAGTGCCGCCCGGAAGCCTCTCCAGGCATTTCACGAGAACACCCACGTGGATGCCGAGCCGTATGAGCTGCGCCTTGCTGGTCCCATCTGGAACCTCAACAATGCGAACCAAACTCCCACGGGCAACCTTGTGGAGAGGAATCGTCTCATGTTTTACCATGCTTGGGAAGCCATTTCCGGATAATGCGACTGATTATGTCCGATTTAATATCGGACAAGTTTAGTCGTATTATTGCTGATTGTCAAGATATACGTTCAAAAATCTGCAAGAAAAAGCACTTTTTAGGAATCAATCCTATATTCTATCGACTCACTTGCATCGATTGGTCCAACAATTCTCGTCTATCGTTGGCAAAATCCATACCAGATATTGAAAGGAAGAACCATGATCAGTTTGCAGGACAAGGTGGCAATTGTTACGGGGGGATCACGTGGGATAGGAGCTGCAACGGCAGAGCTTCTGGCTAGGGCCGGAGCTCACGTCGTGGTCACATACCGATCAAGAAAGAAAGAAGCTGATCTCTTCATCCAGGAAATGAAGCGTTGGCGTCTTGCGTGCGAGGCCGTCAAAGTGGATGTCACGAATGAGCAAAGAGTCTCTCAGTTCGTCGGGGACGTCGAAAAAAGACACGGCGGAATCGACATTCTGGTCAACAGCGCAGGTATTTGGGTCCCAGCACCTATTGGCGCTACATCCACGAAAAGATGGCGGGAAACGATCGAAGTGAATCTTGTCGGGACATTCAATTTCTGCAATGCCGTGGTCCCATTCATGAAGCTGCGAGGGGGGAAAATCGTGAACATCGCCTCCACGGCGGGCCAGCGTGGTGAAGCCGGGTACTCGCATTATGCTGCCTCGAAAGGGGGAGTCATCGCGTTTACCAAATCGATTGCAGCCGAACTGGCCCCCTATGGAATCAACGTCAACTGCGTGGCTCCAGGATGGGTGACCACCGACATGGTCGCAGGCGCGCTCAAAAGGCAAGCCGCCAGGCGCGAAATCATCAAATCAATCCCACGTGGAAGAATCGCAAAACCGGAAGAAATCGCCGGGCCAGTGCTATTTCTTTGCTCGGAACTTGCAATCCATATGGTCGGTGCCATCGTGAGTGTCAATGGGGGCTCTGTAATGGCGTAGGTGAATAGACGCGGTCACTCCAAATGGTTCGAATTCCTTCGCTTTTTGCTTGACTTCATCCCCAAAAAAGCGTTTATTTTCTGCAAAATTTGACAGTTTGCTAATCTACATCGTAGAATGCCCCAAAAAAGCACGTTCCTACGAGGCAGAAGGATTATCCCAAATCCTATCGGAAAGAACGTTGGCGTTGGCGATCTGGTCGAAACCTATTTCCAGGCCTACAACGCCGGTCGGCTTTCTGAGGCCTGTCGGCTCTTCGTCACATCGATGCTCAAGAACGATGTTACGGTGGGGATGAGTATTGCAGGAGCCCTCACTCCTGCCGGATTGGGGGGTTCGTGCGTGGTCCCCATGATGGAAGCTGGTTTCATCGATTGGATCGTGAGTACGGGGGCAAACCTCTATCACGATTCGCATTTTGCAATTGGTCTGTCGCTTCACCAAGGTTCCCCGTTTGTCGACGACAAGCTCCTGAAGCGAGAGTCGGTGATCAGGATCTACGACGTCGTCTTTGACTACAACGTTCTTGTTTCAACCGATGAGTTCTATCGTAGATTGTTTGCGGGGCCCGAGTTTCAGAAGGTGATGAGCACGTCTGAGTTTCATTACAAGATCGGGAAGTACCTCCTTGAACGTGAGAGCGTGTTGAATCTGTCACACAGCAGCATCCTCGCGACCGGCTTCAAATACAAGATCCCGATCTATACCTCCTCTCCGGGAGACAGTGCCATCGGCATGAATGCAGCCGAAGCTGCGCTCTATGGTGGCAAATGCGGATTTGATGTGATCGCGGACGTCAATGAAACCTCTGCGATTGTGCTTGAAGCGAAGAGAAAAGGCGGAAAAAGTGGAGTGCTGATATTGGGTGGCGGATCGCCGAAGAACTTTCTTCTTCAGACAGAGCCCCAGATTCAGGAGGTGCTCAAAATCGACGAAAAGGGGCACGATTACTTCATACAGTTTACGGATGCAAGGCCGGATACGGGGGGGCTTTCTGGTGCAACGCCCTCCGAGGCGGTCAGTTGGGGAAAGATCGATCCATCGAAACTCTCTGACACTGTTGTGAGCTATGTCGATTCGACAATCGCGATGCCCATCTTTGCATCCTATGCACTTTGGAAACGAAAGCCCCGGAGACACAAGAGGTTGTACTTCAAGAGAGAAGAGCTCTTGCGCCATCTTGCACGCGCGGCGGCTCGGGCAAGGAAACGATCCTCACGGAGGACCGACGTACCCCCTCACATACACTAAGGAGCAACTCATGAACCGTTACCAGGAGCTGTTGGATCTCATTCAGACCTTCCACAAGGATTTCGAAAAGTTCTACGAAAAACAGAACAAGTCGGCTGGCACGCGCGTGCGCAAGCACATGGCCGAGTTGAAACGGAAAGCCCAGGAAATCCGCAATGAGGTTCAGGAAATCAAGAAGGGAATGAGCGCTCCGAAGGACGAGACACCGCCGCCGGCAATGTAAGGAATGAACCACGGCCGCAGATAACAGAGTCTTCAATCAGCGCCCTCCGAGGAATTTTCTCCCCGCTCGCAGGGAAGGTCATGCATTGTCGTTTAACGAGTTGTAACGATGCATTTTCCCAAGCACACCACCAATGAGTGAGGAGATCGATGAAATCCATCGTGACACTTCTCGCGCTTCTCGGAGGGCTTGTCTCCATCGCATCAAGCCAGTCCGAAACTCCCTCCCCAGCGTTCAACATCATTCCAACTCCCCGAACAGTTCAGGCTGCGTCGGGCCACTTCAAGATCGGCTCTCAAACCAAACTCATCCTCGGAAGCGAGACATCGAAAGATGACCTCTTTGCTGCCGAAGAGTTGAATTCATTTCTGGAGGAGCTCAAGGGAATCAGCCTGAAAGTCTCGCATGAAAATGCGCTGAGGAAGCTCTCACCGAACCATGTTTTCATCGGACGACCGACGAGTCCGTTGGGTAAACAACTCCTGAATGACCACGGGGGGAAATTGACAACCCTGATGAAGGACGAAGGCTATTTTCTGGGGGCAAGCGATGAGGGAATCGCGATTATTGCAGAATCTCCGCGCGGACGCTACTACGGGGTGATGACCCTCCTTCAGATCATCTCCCGCCAGCGAAACAGTCTGGTGGTCCCATGCGGGACAATTCACGACTGGCCCGCCCTCAGGATGAGGGGAATCAGCGACGATATCAGTCGTGGTCAGGTGTCCACCCTGGAAAACTTCAAGAAGATCATTCGCTTTCTCTCACGGCACAAGCTCAACACCTATGCGCTCTACATGGAGGATATGTTCCTGCTGAAGAGCCATCCGGTCATTGGGGTGGGGAGGGGTGCCCTTTCGGCCGCTGATGTGCGGGAATTGGACTCGTATGCGAAGCAGCGGCATGTCGAACTTGTGCCGATCTTCCAAACACTGGGTCACTGGGAAAACATTCTGATCCTTCCGGAGTATCGCCGGTACGCAGAATTTCCCGGAGCTCACGTCTTGAATGTGACCGATGAGTCGATCTACAAACTCCTCGATCAAATGGTGGCGGAGGTGAGTCAAGCCTTTTCTTCTCCGTACCTTCACATTGGAGCGGACGAATCGTGGGACGTCGGCCTCGGTGCGAGCAAGGCACGGGTTGCCGCGAGCAACCTTGCCACGGTTCACGCCGAGCATTATCGGCGTGTGTTTGCGATCGCGAAGAAGTACAAGAAGAAGCCGATCATCTATGGCGACATATTGCTCGATCATCCGGAAATCCTCGACAAGATTCCAAAGGATGTGGTGGTCATGGATTGGCAATATCATGTCGCCCCGGAATATCCAGGACCTGCCGTCATCACGAAAGCCGGATTTCCACTGATCACCTCTCCCGCAATCTGGAACTTCACGGGACCATTCCCGAATTACCTCAATTCGTTTGTCAACATCCGTACGTTCTCACGCGATGCCGGTCGTGTCAACGCGCTGGGCACCCTCACGGCGACATGGAACGACTACGGCGGCGAGGCACTTCGGGAACTGAATTATCTCGGATACGCATGGTCTGCGCAGTGCATATGGAACGGCGGTGAATCCGAGTCGTCCGGATTCAATGGAACCTTCTTTGAGCAGTTCTTCGGGAACGCAAAAGCGGGACGAACAGCAGAGATCGTCTACATGCTCCTCTCTTCGCCGACGCACCAGTACACTTGGCACGATCTCTGGAGACACCCGCTCCTTCCTCCCAAATCATCACCTCTGAATATCCTCTGGCGGAGAGAAAGCATCGACCTCAATATGCCGCTTGCGGAAAGGCTTCTCGAGAATCTGCAGCAGTCGGCCACCCGAAACGCGGATCATCTTCAGTACCTCAGGTTCATCAGCCGGCTCAACCGGTGGTACGCCATGAAACAGCAAGTGGCCGATTCATTGCGCCGTATTGCGGCCATAGCCGACCGGGAGGGCCGGCGGCGCACCCTTGCCGCATCGATGGTAGGCTCAATCGACAAGGTGCTGTTGGAGCTCCAGGCGTTGAAAGCGGAATTCCGGTGGCTGTGGATGCTCGCGAACCGTGAGCCGAACCTCGATCTTCTGATGAAACGATACGATCGTCAGAGTGCGTACTGGCAGGAAATCCGGCAGGGAATCGTGGACGGATCGCCATGGGAGAATCCCCTGATCGAGAGCAAGTGGATCACTCATCCGGCAGCTCGTCCGCAACCCAATGGCGCACCGGGAGACACCATCGGCGCAGGGTTGTTTCAAGCGGTCTGGAACGTGCCGGAAGGAGCCCGAAGTGCGACGGTCCAGCTGATGGGGGAGACTCACGCCCGGCTGCGCATCAACGGAGTGGAAATGGGCGAGGTGTGCGCACGCCGATCGCTTTCGCTCACGGTTGAGCATGAACGGATCAAGGTGTTCGATATTACGAACCATCTCCAGGCGGGTGAGAACGCAATCGCGATCGACGTTACAAATTACAATCAAGGAAGATCCGCGGCGGTGAACGTGTATGCCGAGCTTGTTACCCGTGATGGAAAAGCCCAAACATTCGTGAGTGACTCAACGTGGTGGGTTTCAACGCCCGTGCGGGCGGGGGAAAAGATACAGGCGGTGGAGGCGACAGGGGTACCGGAGGTGATACGGCCGAATTTTGCTGCCCGCCGATATTCATGGATTGAGCGATAGAGAACGATCGAGCCGCCGTTCCTGAATGAAATGGGGGGCTCGTACTAGTGCCGTACCAAATAAATAATCTTGTACTTTTTGCAAAGGTTTAGGATATTCGAGGAGTCACCACTGAAAGGACTCCTCGATGAGCTCGTTTGTTCGTTCTCTGACAATCGCTGAAGGTAATCA
>Ga0194126_10000480_pt1 | contig 67022 bp, 75 predicted proteins | sample TA2KigC150mmetaG_FD_148641 | JGI IMG/M metagenome (GOLD analysis project Ga0194126, IMG submission 148641) | Freshwater microbial communities from Lake Tanganyika, Tanzania - TA2015035 Kigoma Deep Cast 150m | ecosystem: Environmental > Aquatic > Freshwater > Lake | place: Tanzania: Lake...
AGAAATGAGATGAGACTCCTACGTCGACAGATGCAGATTATTTTCCAAGACCCATACTCTTCGTTGAATCCGAGGAAGACAGTTGCAGAGATCATTGGTGCTCCGCTTGTGATCCAAAATATAGTTAGGACCAGACGAGAAAGGGATGAAAAAGTCCTAGAATTGATAATGGAGGTCGGACTAAGATCTGAGCATCTTTACAATTACCCGCATGAGTTTTCTGGAGGCCAACGGCAAAGAATTGGCATCGCACGGGCATTAGCCTTGAAACCAAAGCTGATTGTCTGCGATGAACCGGTTTCGGCACTTGACGTTTCTGTTCAAGCCCAAGTTGTCAATTTACTGCAAGACCTTCAGGAAAGGTTTGGCTTGACATACCTCTTTATTTCACATGATCTGGCAGTAGTTGAGCAAATCAGCAATAGAGTTGCAGTTATGTATCTGGGTCGAATCGTGGAATTGGCTTTTAGCGAAACTATATATCAGGATCCCAAACATCCTTATACAAAGGCGTTGATTTCTGCCTCTCCCATTCCTGATCCACAAGTGAAGAAAACCCCTATCGTTCTAGAGGGCGATGTTCCAAGTCCGATAAATCCGCCTGAGGGATGTCATTTTCATCCGCGTTGCGTGAAAGCCTTCGATAGTTGCAAAAAAGGGGTTCCAGAGCTTATAGAAGTTGCAAAAGGCCACTACGTTCGTTGTTTCCTATATTTGTAGGTTTCGTTTTTCTATGTGTGGAGGAATACAGTTACTCAACACTGTGTTCCTAGTGAGGCAGTCGTGATTCTTGAGGTCCATGAACCCGGTAGACGAAAAAAGTTTACGGTCTACATTTCCTTTTTTACTGAAAAGTATCATTTAAGGATGAAGAAATTCAAAATTACAGACAAGGGGTGAGGATTTTCAACAACATTCAGAAGAATACTTAGAGGAATTGAAGAGTGTAGTGAACCTACAAAGTGGGACCATGGTATTTAGCATCACGTTGTAAGACAATGAACTCAGAGCAATTGTTATGCTTGGGTTTATTAAAAAAATAAAAGGGGGAGGAAAATGACGCTATTAAGGATAAATATGACAACTGGACATATCGAAAGTCAGCGATTTTCTGAAGAGAAGCTCATTGGAGGTCGCGCGATGATTGATCATTTGCTAAGCTTACATTGCACACCTTCAACACACCCCTTATCAGAGGAGAGTCTATTTATTCTTGCTCCAGGCTTACTAGCGGGCACTACTGCGCCACAAACAGGGCGTCTATCAGTAGGAGGGAAGAGCCCCCTGACCGAGGGAATTAAAGAGGCTAATGTAGGAGGAACAGTGGCGCATAAGCTTGGTCGATTAGGCATAAAGGCAATAATAATAAAAGGCAGAGCCGAAAAGTGGAAGATTCTTAAGATACGCAAGGATGCAATCACGCTTGAAGACGCTGAAGACATTGTTGGCAAACCTAACTACGATGCCTGTGCCATGATTCACCGCCAGTATGGAGAGAATGTTGGCATAGTAATTATCGGGCGAGCTGGGGAAATGAAATTGTCTAATTCAACGGTTGCCGTCACAGATCCTGACGGCAGGCCTTCACGACATGCAGCCCGGGGAGGATTGGGCGCTGTCATGGGTGCGAAGGGTCTAAAGGCTGTCATTATTGATGACTCAGGGACAGGTGTGCGGAGACCATTGGATGAAAAAGCTTTCTCTGATGCAATAAAAGTAGCTGCGGATGAAATTCTCGGTAAGGCTACAACTCCGAACTTGCGCAAATATGGAACTTCAACCTGGATAGATATTGATAACGCACGTGGGAGCCTTCCAACATATAATCACCGTCTAGGTGCGTTTGAGAAGTTCGAAAGCATAAACGCACGTAGGATTGCTGAACTAAGCGAAGCAAGGGGTGGATCTAACGGTCATCGATGTATGCCAGGGTGTCTTGTTCAATGTTCGAATGTCTTTCATGGACCTGCTGGAAACATGGTCACCGCGGCTTTTGAATATGAAACAATAGCCATTCTTGGTGCGAATCTCGGGATATACGATATAGATGCGATCGCTCGCATGGACAGACAATGTGATGATCTCGGTATTGACACCATCGAACTGGGATGTACGATCGGGGTATTGAATGATGCTGGCCTCTTCGAGTTCGGCGACGCTGAAAGAGCAGTGGGGCTTATTGGCGAAATAGCCAAGGGAACCCCCCTCGGCCGGATACTTGGAAGCGGAGTTACCACCACAGCGAAAGTATTTGGAATCGATCGCATTCCTGCCGTTAAGGGTCAAGGAATCCCTGCCCATTCGGCTCGCTCATTGAAAGGATGGGGAGTGACCTATGCGACAAGCCCACAAGGAGCTGATCATACAGCTGGAGCTGTAATCGCTGAACCACTCTCTCCCATAGGCCACACTCAACGCTCAAGAGAATCTCAGATAGGGATGGCTGCCTTAGACTCGACGGGTTTCTGTATGTTCACATATCTTAGAACGTCCTTAACAACAATAGTGAAACTAATCAATGCTTTTTACGGGGTAAATTGGGCTGAAATGGATTATTTAGAAATGGGAAAAGAAGCATTGCGGCAAGAGAGAGCATTCAATTTCAAGGCTGGCATCAGTCCCGGGGCGGATGGACTACCTGATTGGATGAAAAAGGAACCTCTCCCACCAACAGACGCTATCTTTGATGTTTCTGAAGACGACATTCAAAACGTCTTCAATTTTTAAATGACTCTCGATGGAACAACGACGTTACTACCAATATAAGTTGCTCTGCATCAAGAATTCATGGAATCCAATTTGTTTCATTCTAATTGAGGCCTAAAATGGACAGAATATGCAATTGAAGATTGTGTTGTTGGCACATCTAGACAAATACTTACCAAATTGCGGAGGCGAAGGGAATAGTTGTTTGCTGGAGTTAGATGGTGATGCTACGGTAGAAGAGCTTCTTTCAATACTTGCCATTCCGATTGAGATTCCAAAAGTCATAATGATTAATAATTGCTATGGCAATCTCCAGGACAGTCTGAAGAACGGAGATAAGATTACCATTTTCCCTCCCATTTGTGGTGGATGATGAACATACATTCTCAATCAACCCTGAACCTTCTTTTCCCGACAGACCTTTGGTAAGCCACGAAAGAAATCTCTATGAGGATTTTAAGAAGGCCTTCGGTTATGAACCGCCGATGATCTCGGGGGTAGCCATCATGACCGACACGGACAACACCGGCGAATCCGCCACTGCTTACTATGGCGATATTGTGTTTAGAAAGTGACCCATCAATTTATCCATCTTCCCACGACTGATTTCATTCCTGAAAGAGAAATTCCGAAAAGCCACCTATTCATACAACATCGAATTGCACAAATTCATAGACAAAAACTTGTAAAACTGGTAAAAAGCTAAAATTAATAGACCCTAATTCTAGAAAATACGAATTACGTCTATTAATTGTTGGTCGAAAAAGATATGCTGAACGAAATCATACCTTACCTTGAGATGTGCCGGCGTGAGGGGGTGAGCCTACAGCGCGGCATGAATTTCGAGCTACGCGACAATCACTCGGTGATCCTCATGTCTGTGCGCCCAGGTGCGCCTTATGCAGACAGGATCGAAGACGATGGGGCAACCCTTATCTACGAAGGGCATGATGCTCCGACTTCCCATGAAAATCCAAACCCAAAAACAGTAGATCAACCTGAAAAAAGCGAGAACGGAAACTTTACAGAAAACGGCAAATTCCACCGTGCCGCTCAGCAGTTCAAGGCCGGCAAAGGACCTCCGGAGCGCGTCCGTGTGTATGAAAAGATAAAGCAGGGAATCTGGTCCTACAACGGGGTTTTCCATCTTGTTGACTCGTGGACAGAACCATCCAACAGCAGGCAGGTTTTCAAGTTCAAACTGATCGCCGTTGAGGGTGAAGACGATTTCAGTATTCCTGTCCCCAAACAGTCACAAGGACGTAGGATCATCCCCACGTGGGTGAAACTGGAGGTCTGGAAAAGAGATGGTGGCAAGTGCACCATGTGCGGATCAAGTCAGGACTTGCATTTCGATCATATCATCCCATACTCGAGAGGCGGATCCTCGAACACCCCAGAGAACATTCAGTTACTCTGTGGAAAACACAACATTCAGAAGCACGATAAGATTGAATAACCAACAAAGGATTGGTACGTACGCACTAGTGTATTATTACTGTAGCGGTTTTACAATTACCTCCAGTTCTGTCATTCCTGCCAAAGCAGAAATCCAGAATCAAAACACTAGATTCCGGATCAAGTCCGGAATGACAATACCGCAAAGTCATTGCTGTAATATTACACTAGTTTGAGGTAAGACTAGAGTATTGACTTTAAGGGGTGACCCGCATCGTTAGTGCTCATCGACAACATAAGGGGTAGGTGAATTATGAGAACCATACCAGAAAGAGATTGGAAGGTATTGAGGGCAATGAAGCCGCGTGTGTTGAGCGATGCATGTGCCCGAATTCTTAATGCTTTAGAGTCGGTCGCAAAGAAAAGAGAGAGTGGTAATTATGAGGCATATTTAGCGCTTTGGGATCTGCTCAAGAAAGAAGATGCATCCATCGCGGTTATGTTTGATGACCTCAAACGGAGCACGGGTTTTTTCAAGCTTGCGGCATGGCAGCGTAACGGTCTCGTGTCAGAAAGCGATTTGGCTTTATTCACTGAAGAAACACGGACCATCGTAAAGGCAATAAACGAGAACTTCCGCTAACCCCTACATCAACCTGCCGTGGATGAGCCGCGTCAGGTTTGAGCATTACTGATTGCCCGCGCAGGTTTTGCAAGTCGTTAGCCCTCTTAAAAACCCAAATAATGAGATCTTGATTTGTACAGACAAATGATGTACGCTTGAACAATGAGATATGGTTGGGATTCCCGGAAAAACGAGTGGTTAAAGGCCGAAAGGAATATCTCATTCGAGATGATACTTTTCCATCTGGCCCGAGGCGATGTGTGGAAACTCGCGGACCACCCTGATCAAGTAAACTATCCGGGGCAGAAGATCTACTTTGTCATTGTGGATGAATACATTTATCTGGTTCCCCATGTTGTTGAAGAAGACTGCATTGCATTTACCTAAAGACAATTATCCCAAGCCGAAAGGCAACGAGGGCATACAAAAAGGAACAGGAGGGTTAAGGACACATGAAATACGACAGAGAAGAAAAGGGCATAATCAATGCCTATGAGAAAGGAAGAATGAAACTTTTCACTCCGTCAAAAAAAGAGATTGAAGCGATAAAGGCGACAGCCAAAAAGACATTGGTTAAGGACAAACGAATCACCATACGTCTCTACGCCCATGACTACAAAGGTATTCAAAAGAAAGCCATGGAAATGGGCATCCCTTATCAAACCCTCATTTCTGGCATAATTCATCGATACATAGAGGGGGAGCTCACTTCAAAAACGGGATAACCATTGGCTACACTTGGCTACACTGGATCGCCCGAAGAACCCGGTTCCTGCTGACCTTTTTCATTATATCCAATTTCAATTGTGAAGCTTCCAGTGCTTCCGTGCAGGAGCTTCACTTTGATGGAAACAATAAAGAAATGTGGAAGGAAGAATGGCTGATTTTATTTTAGCTCATGACGGTGCTATCCGACTCTCTTTCTTTTTCGCCATCCTGATCGTTATGGCGGTCTGGGAAATTCTCGCTCCACGCCGACCTCTAAAAACTTCAAAGACCCTGCGCTGGTATAGCAATCTGGGTCTGGTCTTCATCAACACCCTTGCTCTTCGAATACTCCTTCCAATCCAGGCTGTTGGTGTGGCTCTCTTAGCCCAGAGTCGCGGCTGGGGGTTATTCAACAATCTCCAGCTTGCTTACGGGCTGGAGATCATTCTCGCGGTAGTGCTCCTCGATTTCGTCATCTATCTTCAGCATGCCGTGTTCCATTTCATTCCTTTATTTTGGCGGCTTCACCGCGTCCATCACACCGACCTCGATTTTGACGTCACCACAGGAATCCGGTTTCATCCCGTTGAGATTCTTCTCTCCATGGGGATAAAAATGGTCGCTGTCATTACTCTGGGCCCTTCTCCTTTAGCCGTCATTCTCTTCGAGATCCTTCTCAATGCCACGAGTATGTTCAATCATGGAAATGTACGGCTTCCGAATTCAATCGACCGAGCGCTAAGACTCTTTGTGGTGACACCCGAGATGCACCGGGTCCACCATTCCGTATTGATCAAAGAATATAACAGCAATTTTGGTTTTAACCTGCCCTGGTGGGATAGGCTTCTGGGGACTTACCGTGCCCAACCCCAGGCAGGTCACGAAGCCATGACCATTGGTCTGGCGCTATCCCGGGATCACAACGCACTAACCCTACCCCGCCTCCTCATTCTTCCCTTTCTTTGGAAATCTTGACAACGTACTGAACTGTGACTTATATTTTGTCTTAGATTTCAAATATTTATTTATCGCCAAGAGGAGTGCACTTGTCTCTCTTTATCACGTTTGAGGGAGTGGAGGGAAGCGGAAAGACCACTCAGATTCAACACTTAAAAAGATACTTGGCCCGAAAGGGGATTTCCTGCAAGGTGACGCGCGAGCCCGGAGGTCCCCCTATCAGTGAAAAGATCAGAAAGATCCTCCTCGATCCGAACCATCGAAAATTAACCCCCTTCAGTGAACTCCTTCTTTATGAGGCAGCCAGGGCACAACATATCAATGAAGTGATCAAACCTCTCCTTAAAAAGGGGACTACTGTTCTCTGTGATCGCTTCAATGATGCCACCCTCGCCTATCAGGGATACGGCCGAAAAATAGACCTAACCCTGATCGAGAAGCTGAACCACCTCGCTTCTCAGGGGGTCAAACCCGACCTCACCTTCCTTCTGGATTGCCCTTCGGATCTGGGATTGAAGAGGGCGGTCCAGAGAAATCGAATATCGAAAAATGAGAAGGAGGGGCGTTTCGAGAGAGAGAAAATTCAGTTTCATCATCGTGTGAGGAAAGGGTATCTGGCCATTGCAAAGAAAGAACCTCAACGGGTGAGAGTCATCGACACCCGCGCAGGGGTAGAAAAAGTCTTTGAGAAGATTCGTGCGATTGTCGATGAGTTAATAGTTCGGAGTTCGCCTGCCCGCCGAAAAAAATCTTTGGCAGGCGGGGAGTTGGGAGTTCGGAGTTAAACCAAAATTTTTTTATTTTTTCTCCGAACTACCTGCCTTCGCCGAAACGCTTCGTGCAGGCAGGCGAACTCATTACTCCGAACTCTTTTCGAAGAAAAGACCATGTCCTTCAAACACGTTATGGGTCATGAAAGGCCCATCAATTTACTGCAACGGGCAATCACCCAGGAGAAGGTTGTCAACAGCTACCTCTTCTTAGGCAACGAAGGGATCGGGAAGAGCCTGGTTGCCCTCCAGTTTGCCAAAGCCCTCAACTGCCTCGAAGGAGAAAATAGAGTAGATGGATGCGACCGATGTGCTTCTTGCAGAAAGATCGATCACCTTCTCCACCCCGATGTCTCGCTCATTGAACCTGAGGGCCAAACCCTCAAGATAGAGCAGGTGAGACAGATGCAGAGGTCTCTTGCTTATCGGCCCTATGAAGGAAGACGGAGAGTGGTCATTTTGACGGCTGCAGATCGAATGGCTCATGATATACCCAATACGCTTCTTAAAACGCTGGAAGAGCCGCCACTCCATACAGTGATCATCCTCCTGGCGAACAACTCAAGATTCATTTTGCCCACGATCCTCTCAAGGTGCCAGTCGATCCGCTTCAACCCTCTTCCTTCTGCTCTGGTCTCTGACTGGTTGATGAAGGAGAAGGGGTTAGAAGAAAACGAGGCCCGCCTTCTCGCCTCCCTCTCTGAAGGAAGTCCTGGAAAGGCCCTGGAGATTAAGGAGGAGATCGCCGGAATTCCGAGAAAAGAGCTTCTCGAAGGATGGGTGGGTGCGAAATCACTCTCCATCGAAGAGAAAGAGGGCTGGGTCGAATCACTCCCCTCCGGAAGAGAGAATCTCCGTTTGATCCTTGAGATGACCAAAACACTGTTAAGGGATCTCATTGTGATGAAGACATCAGAGGGGGAGGGTTCAAGATTGATTCATTCCGATCTGGTGGAAGAATTGAAAGAGATCGCCGGTGCATGGAGCCTCTCTTCCCTTTTAAGGCGAACAGAAATCCTCCATCAAACCTCAAGGGCGATCAGAGGCAATGCCAATACAAAGCTGTCATTGGAAGCGATGATGCTTTCCTGGGCTTAAGGATAGAGAAGATGATTCGAATGGTCTATGTCAGAATGATCAATAGCAAGGCTGAAGAGTTCGATGCCGGCGAACTTCCCCTCGAAGCTGGGGAGTCGGTCATTGTGGAGTCGGAAAAAGGTCTGGTCCTGGGAAAAACCATCTCCGCACCACAGGAAAAGGAGAAACGGTTCATCCTGAAATCTCCGAGAAAAGTGGTGCGCAAAGCCAACCCCGAAGATCTGGAACAGTTCGAGAAAAACCTACAACTCGAAAAGGATGCCTTTCAATTCTGCCTGGAGAAGATTAAGGAGAAGAACCTCCACATGAAGCTGGTCAAGACCGAGGTTCTCCTGGACCGCTCAAAGATTCTCTTCTACTTTACGGCGGAAAAGCGGGTTGATTTCCGGGATCTGGTCAAGGATCTGGCCGCCCAGTTCAGGATGCGGATCGAGATGAGGCAGATCGGTGTGCGGGATGAAGCAAAGATGATCTGCGGCCTCGGAAGTTGCGGAAGGGAACTCTGCTGTGCCAAATTCATGAGTCGATTTGAACTGGTCTCGGTCAAAATGGCCAAAGAACAGAACATCGCTCTCAATCCGACGAAGATATCAGGCATCTGCGGCCGCCTGATGTGCTGTCTGGCTTATGAATATCCGACCTATATGGAACTGAAAAAGGATCTTCCCAAAGTGGGGAAACACATCACCACTCGCTCGGGCAAAGGAAAAGTGATCCGTCAGAATGTCCTCAACCAGACCATCACCGTCCAACTGGAAGAAGGGGGAGAAGTTACCATCCATGCATCCGAAATCTAAAGGCACGTTCTACGTCACTACTCCCATCTACTATGTCAACGATGTCCCTCACATCGGCCATGCCTATACGACTGTTGCGGCTGACATCCTCACCCGATTTAAGCGGCTTGAAGGCTATCACGCCTTCTTTCTCACCGGTACAGATGAACATGGGCAGAAAGTGGAGAAGGCCGCACAGGAAAGGGGAATCGATCCGAAGGCCCACTGCGATGAAATGGTCAAACGGTTCCAGTCTCTCTGGCAGAGGCTCAACATCTCCAACAACGACTTCATCCGAACGACCGAGGACCGCCATAAGAAGGTCGTCCAGATGATTCTCCAGGACCTCTATGACCGGGGCGAGATCTATCAGGCAAGCTACGATGGATGGTACTGTGTCCCCTGCGAACGGTTCTGGACTGAAAAGGACCTCACCGAGGGAAAATGTCCGGACTGCCTTCGGGAGGTGAACGAACTCTCCGAGAAGAATTATTTCTTCCGGATGAGTAAATATCAATCCTGGTTGATCGAGCACATACAAAAAAATGAGCGCTTCATTCTGCCCGCATCGCGAAGAAATGAGATCCTGGGATTTCTCCAGGGCTCCCTTGAAGACCTCTGCATCTCAAGGCCCAAGAAGCGGTTGAGATGGGGAATCGAAATTCCATTTGATGCGGACTATGTGACCTATGTCTGGTTCGATGCCCTGATCAATTACGTGACCGGGATTGGGTATGGCTCAGGAGAAAATTCTTTCTCCGACTTCTGGCCCCAGGCCATCCACCTCATCGGCAAAGACATCCTCACGACCCACACCGTTTACTGGCCTACCATGCTCCAGGGCATTGGTCTTACGCCACCCAAGATGGTCTTTGCACATGGATGGTGGACGGTCGAGGGAAAGAAGATGTCAAAATCGCTCCAGAATGTGGTTGAGCCGAATCGTCTGATCGACACCTATGGTGTAGATGCGGTCCGGTATTTTCTCATGCGGGAGGTCCCTTTCGGATTGGATGGAGATTTCTCCCACTCTGCAATGGTTCACCGGATCAACAGCGACCTCGCTAATGATCTGGGCAATCTTTTCAGCCGGGCACTCAGCATGGTGACCCGATATTTCGAAGGCACCATCCCAACGCCTTCCTCTCTGAATGAGATCGATCACCGGTTTCAGGAGGTTTCCCAAAAGGTCTTCACTCAACTTCCCCAACAGATGAACGATCTCTCCTTTAATAAGGCGCTGGGAACGATCTGGGAGATCGTGAGCGCTTCAAATAAGTATGTTGATGAAACGGCTCCCTGGTCCCTGGCCAAAGACGAGAAAGATCGTCCCCGCCTGGCCACCGTCCTCTACCAGACGCTCGAATCTCTCCGCATCATTGCCCTGCTGCTTGCCCCTTTTATGCCCTCGACTGCCGAGAAGATGTGGGCCCAACTCGGAATGGAAGGTAATCTCTGGGAACAGAACCTGGAAGAGAATGGAACATGGGGAGGGATCCGGTCCGGAAAAAAAGTGGTTAAACCAACGCCTCTCTTCCCGAGAATCGATACGACTAAAATAGCCTAAATCGGAGAGATTCAGATGTTTTGGAAAATAAAAATAGTGTTAGCGGTGATACTGCTGATCTCGATTTTTATGCCCCTGGGGAGTTGTGAACGGAAACAAATTCCTAAGAATGAACAGACGCAAACCTCGCCCCAACAGGAACGATCTCCAACAGCGCCTCAATCAACCAATATGGAAAGAAGCTCTATCGAATATTTAGTCCCCATAAAATTCCTCGAATTATCAGAACCATCCACCTGGCTCTTCTTGGTCACGTTTGTTTGGCCCTTGCCATTTCTTGCGATCAAGGGATTCCTTTTGAAATCGAAGTGGAAAAGGAGAATCGGTAATCTTTTAGAATTTCTGCTCTCTGGATTTTCAGCCTATGTTATCTATTCCTTTGTTTTTACCCTTTTTTACGAACCCATGACCTGGGGCTATATCGCCACCCTCGCGATGAGTCTATACCTGATGGTTCACCTCGCCGAGGTGCTGATTCCGTATCTTGCCTATAACAGAAAGATGGAGAGATGAAAAAACCCTCCCCCATCCGTTCAGTCCTGGAGCAAACCCTCAAGGGTCTGGAACTCGAAGCTCCCTTAAGGGCTCATTCCATCTGGAGCGCCTGGAGCAAGATCGTAGGCGAGCCCATCGCCCTTCAAACTCAACCCCATGCCATACGAAACCGAATCCTGTTCGTTGAGGTCTCTCACTCCACCTGGATGCAGCAGCTCCAATTTCTAAAACCCACCCTCCTGGGAAAGATCAATGGTTTCCTCGGCGAGCCCCTGATTGAGGATATTCGATATAAGGTTGGAAAGATTTCTCCGGCAGTGGCTCCACCTAAGGAGCAGAAGCAGAGGAAAGAGGAGAAGCTTGATCGGAAGACAATCGACCGGATCGAAGAACTGATGGAGAACATCGCCGATGTGGAAGTGAAGAGGAAATTCCGGGAGCTCTTGATCAAAAGCGCTAAAGTCGAACGATCGAGAAAGAAATCAGAAAAACAGAGCTAAATTTTATCCAATCTTATCACAATCTCCATCCGACTTTTCTTATTTCCTTATCCATCTCTTCATTTCGCAAATCCTTGATGGTGTTCTTCGTTCCGACCTGCCTGGACCCTTTCTCATCCGAGAACCGGCTGCAATCCAGATCGCAAAAATTGTTGTTGAGGAGGCATTTTGAGTGATCGTAAAATTGACATAATCTTTCTAAAGACATCTTCCTCCCTCCTTTCATCTTCTTGCCATGAAATCCCAATAAAAAAACCCATGGTAACTGTAAACCACGGGTTCCGAAAAATTCCCGACGTTTCGGCAACTCGGCTATCCAAGGGATTTGCATGGCAAATCCACCAAAGAGACTTTTAGCTATCAGCTATTAGCCAAGAACAAGAGCCTCTTTGGGGTTCTTCTTGGACCCGTGGTTTTCCGCCCCACGATTACTCGTGGTTTGGCTTTATCGACGTATTGAAATGATGGTAATTTATTTGTCAATTAATAAATTGCAAACTCAATGCCAAAGGGTTGATCGGTTCTTTTGACCTCATTTCACTCGAATTGATTTAAGTTAAGCTGGAGGGGTTCAAAAAGTGGGCATACCCTTCTTATGAGAACAATTTTGAACAAGGTGGCGTCTTGCAGAATCTGGCTTTTTCCTTGTAAAGTTAGTTTCAAGGAATTTAAATCCAGAATCGAAAGCATTGGAGACTTATCATGAAACTTGTTCACACCAGGGACATCTCAATACGAACCTCTGATCTGGGGGACCATCATATCCTTGTGGAGGGTGTTCTCATCGATCATCGGTATCCGCCGGGTCAACCATCTTCAGAGGAAACGAAGCTTGTTCACCATATGGCGATTCGATTGACTGTCAAAGGCCCTGAGATGCTGATTAAACAGGCAGAAGCGACCATGCCTCATCATCCCAGAAAAGAATGTCCGGACGTTCTCCCCTCGTTCCGGAATCTGGAAGGGGTGAAGATCGCCCCAGGCTATACCATGAGAGTTAAGAAAGTCATTGGAGGCGTAAAAGGATGTGCCCATTTGACGAGCCTCGTCATCTCCATGGGGGAATCTGCTGTCCAGGGATACTGGGCTGCTTATGATGCAGAAAGAGGGAAAAAGGGCCTTCGCGAACATACCATCCAGAAATTCATCAATACCTGTCATCTGTGGAGAGAGGATGGCACCATTGTGAAGGAACTCCGAGAGACTTCGAAGTCTTAGCTCGCATGATAAAAGATAAGGTTTTTAACAGAAGTTTTATGAACCCCCCGTCATCGCTGGGCGAGGGTGATCTGAAAGATACCGCCTAATACCGGAAAGGTCCTGACCCTTCTAAAACCTGCCTTTCTCAATGTTTCATTCTGGGGAAAAGAGAAAAAACTGAGATTTCTTCTTTCAAAGAGTTGAAAAAAGATTAGAGAAATAATTTTCGCCATCCCTGAGGGTTGTGGATGAAAGTCTGCTATCACTATCCTTCCATCTCCTTTTAATGCCGCATAGGATCGCTCGATAACACCTGCCCTGTATTTCTCCTGGAGTTCATGGATAGAAAACGAGGTGAAGATTCCATCGAAATGGTCCTGGTATGCCCAGGGCTGGGTCACATCTTTCTTGACGAAGATGACATTGGCCAATCCTTTGTAACGCTCTTTGGCCACATCGATCATGCTCTGGGTGATGTCCATCCCCATCACCCTTCCTTCTTCCCCAACAGCGCTGGATATCCAGGAAGCGACTTTTCCCGTACCTGAGCAGAGGTCTAAAATCTTCTCACCCTTTTGAGGCGCAAGAATCTTAACAGCTTTTCTTAAAAAACTCTGATATCCTCCGAACGTGAGGAGATGGATAAGGGTATCGTAGTAAGGGGCTATCCAGTGGAAGAAATCATTGGGTTGTTGATTCAATGTCAAATGTCAAAGTGCAAAGTTCAAATCAAGCTCAAAATTTAAATGCTTAAGAAAGAAAATTTTATATTAAGTCATTCGACATTCATTTGGCATTTGAACTTTGATATTTGGAATGTTCGCTTCTAACCTTAAACTTTGTCCAAGGTGATCTTGGCTCCATCTCTCACTTTCAGAAAGGCTTTGGGGTCTCCGGAAACCTTTCCGATCACATTGACCGCGCTGGCCGCCCGTATTTCATCGCCCCGGCTCGCGGGTGTGGGACCGAAAAAGATGCAGAAGGCATGGCCAGTTGGCCAGTATCCTAATTCGCCTGAAGAGACCACCTCTCTTGCTCCCTGATCCAACCCGGTCTTGACAGGAATGCCAAAATAGATCTCTTCTCCCCAGGTGTTAGCCTTTGCCTCAATAGGCAAAGCCTCCCAGATCAATCCCGCTGTTTTCGAGTCATTCAGTTCGGCTTCGACGTTCAAATGGCCGACAAGAATCTTAATCTTTTTTCCCATCTCCTGCTCCCGACTCCTCAAGAGGAGAAAATTCATTATAGAGATTTTCCTTCTCTCCAATTTGGGATAGACTGTTTGAATAAAAAAGAATGTCCCTTTCCATCTTCACGGGCTCCCCTTTCAGGGAGAGAAAGCGACGGGTCTGGGATCTCAACAATAGAAAACTGAGGATGACCAGAACATAATTGGAAACTTCTTTCCCCGCCATATAAAAAACCCGGGAATACATGTCAGAATAGAAGTATGCTTCGACGAGAAGTCTGCCGCTATTGATCAGGAGGCCAAGGGTGAGAAGCTGAAGACCCCGCTTGACCTTGGTGGTATTTCGCGATAAGGAGAGAAGGTACTGGTCATAGGTTTTTTTGAAGTTCTTCCAACTTTCCGAAAGATTTTTCAGAAGATCCTGATAGGTCTGTTCGTCCTCTCCGAAAACTTTCAAGCGAACCTGGATATCTCCCCGAAACAGGAGGTATCGTTTCAACAACTCTTCCCTATCTGAAAGGTAGCCCTCATTTTTTTTAAGCCCTTTAAAGAGAACAAAGCCAATCGCCACAAGAAGGATGAAGGAAATCCCTTCATTCACATAGTTAATCCACATCGTTCCGCTCATCCCTACAATATCCCAATTGAATTTGAGAGGCAAGGTGAAGAAGTTGGGGCTCTGAAGCCAGCCTGTCCTGAGAGGCTACGTTTGTCGTTGTCGAAGCTCGTATCGATGCTCGTCTAACGATTCTTGATACTCGAATTTCTTATTTCGAGCATCGAGCTTCCATACGAGCCTCTTCACCGATAAACGAATTTCGATCGTGCTCTTAGACACTAAACGGCACTATGCTCCTTGCTTGAGCCCAACCCTTCTATTTAAATGACATTTTTTACAACCGGTTGATCAGGCTGGCCATATAGCCTGCCCCGAATCCGTTATTGATATTGACCACTGAAACGCCCGAGGCGCAGGAGTTTAACATGGCCAGAAGCGCTGTGATCCCACCGAAACTGGCCCCATATCCGACGCTCGTGGGAACAGCAATCACCGGTTTATCCACCAACCCTCCCACCACACTGGGGAGCGCCCCTTCCATCCCTGCCACCACAATGAGAACCCGGGCTTCATCCAATCTCTTCTGCTGGGAAAGCAGCCGATGGATGCCTGCCACCCCGACATCATAAAGGGTCTCCACGCGATTGCCCATGATCCCGGCAGTCACGGCGGCCTCTTCAGCCACAGGAATATCCGTGGTCCCGGCAGTGATCAACAGAATCGTTCCCTTGCCCTCCGGTTTTACAGGATGGGTGAGAAAGGTGAGCGTTTTCGAAAGGGGATAGTAATGGCTCTTCTTAAAAACTTGTTTAATTTTTTTCGCCTTCTTCTCTTCAAGACGGGTGACGAGGATGTTCTGGCCTCTCTCCTTCAATCCTTTCATAATTGAGAGGATCTGTTCGGATGTCTTTCCTTCCCCCCAAATCACTTCCGGAAAACCTTTTCGAAGGCTTCGATGGTGGTCTACCCGTGAATGGCCCAGGTCTTCAAAAGGAAGCGTCTTCAGCCGTACCATCGCCTCATCAATCGAAGTTTGTCCTGCCTTAACGCTTTGCAAAAGTTCTTCCAGCTTTTGTATGTTCATCTCTTTTTAAAAATCATTCTATTCAGTCAACCAATGAAAAGTCAAGAGAGGCTCAAGGGTTTTTCTTGACAAAAGGAGGTAAACCCTTTAGGCTCAAACCATCATGTTTTGCCTTTTCACGACCAATTTGATTTCTTACCCTAAATGTTGAAAGGATTTTTTTTATGAACCGAACAGGGATTGTAAAGGACCATAGGTATTTGGACCATATGATGGACCCGGGTCATCCGGAGAGTCCGGAACGATTAAGGGTGATTTATAAGATGCTCGAAGAACCGGAAATGAAAGGTTTCCTCGAAGAGGTAAAACCACGCTCGGCCACCCACGAGGAGCTGGAATTGATTCATACTCCGGCATATATCGACCAGGTGGCACAAACCTCTGGAAAGCCCTACTTCCGGCTCGATATGGATACTTCCACTTGTGCCAAATCCTATGAGACAGCCCTGCTTGCAGCCGGGGGCCTGTTGGAGCTGATCAAAGTAGTGATGGAAGGAAAGCTGAATAATGGTTTTGCCCTAGTGAGACCTCCGGGCCATCATGCGGAAAGGGATAGGGCCATGGGGTTCTGCCTTTTCAACAATGTGGCCATTGGCGCGGAGTATGCCATTAAAACATTCTCTCTGGACAGGGTCTTGATTGTGGACTGGGATGTCCATCACGGAAACGGAACCCAGAATTCTTTCTATGAGGATCCACGGGTCCTCTACATCTCCACGCATCGTTACGGTTTCTTTTACCCCGGAACAGGGTCAGCCCAGGAAGTGGGAAAGGGAAAGGGATTGGGGTTTACGGTCAACGTTCCATTTTCAACGGGAGCGGGAGATGCCGAATACGGAAATATCTTTGAAACATTGATCAAGCCCATCGCCTTGGAATATCAACCCCGGTTGATCCTCGTCTCGGCGGGCTTCGATACCCATTACGATGATCCTCTGGGTGGGATGGAGGTGACAGAGAAAGGGTTTGCAAGAATGACCCAAAGCCTGATGGAGGTCGCTCAGACGACCGCTCAAGGAAAACTGGTCATCACGCTTGAGGGAGGATATGACGTCTCCGGGCAAGGCCGATCCGTCAAAGCCGTATTAAAAGAACTCGCTCAGACCTCCCCAGTGGATAAGAAAGACCTAATGGAAAAGGAAGCAATGAATTACCCTCGAATCGAACGATTGATCAATCAATTGAAAGAGATTCAAAAGCCATACTGGAAAACACTGTAAGCTTTCCTGGAGATTTCTGGACTTATCAAGAAATCTCTTTAGCCTTTTCCAGCCGTATTGACCATCTCCTTCAATTCCTTTCCAACCTTGAAAAAGGGAAGTTTCTTTGGGGGAACCTCAACGATCTCTCCTGTCTTTGGGTTGCGGCCCTTATATCCGCCGTAATTGCGCACCATAAAGCTGCCAAATCCTCTGATCTCGATCCGTTCCCCGTTCTGGAGACTCTCCTTCATTCCATCGAAGAGGGTATCAACGATCACCTTGGCAACCTTCTGTGTCACATTCGTCTGCTCTGAAACCTTATTGATCAGTTCGGCTTTGTTCATAGCTCCTCCCTTCCCCCTCTCAGGGTTAAACGAAATGCCCGTGGATATATTACACCCCATTCATGAAACGTGTTGGTGATTCGTGATTTTCCAAAAAAATATTTGACTCCTAACTCCGAACTCCGAACTCCGAACTTTTTTTGCGTATCTCTTCCACCAGTTGCCCGAACTTCTTCTCAAAAACCACCCTGTTCTTATTCGTGGATCCTGCCATCACAATCTCTCCTCCTGCCTTTGCCGGAATCTTTACCCACACCCGTTGATGGGAGAAGAAGAAGGAGATGATCAGTCCGATGATCATCAGGCTGCATCCGACCCAGACAACCCATACTCCGGGATCTTTCGTCACCTGAAGACCTGTATATTCTCTTTCAATCACCTCTTCGATGGTGAGGACAAACTCATCGTTTCTCTGCTTATCGAAATCAGGACTATTTTTTATTAACCAAAAAACACGGGGCTCCTGATTGGGTCTGAATAGAACCACCTGAGCTCCCTCCCCAACATTGTGTACCTGATGAAAATATTGTAAAACCCGTAAAACAGCGGTCGAATCGGGAATGGGAACCGTTTCGCCCTCAGAGACCTTTAAGAGAACTTTTTCCTTTTTATTCTTCCACTGAACACCAACGGCGAGATCATGAATCGCTCCGTAACTCGATTGATAGAAGGTCAAACCTTTATAATGGAGAGGATCATTGACCTTAATCGTCTTCTTCAAAACCTCTTTTCCATTATCAAGAATCGTGAGGTCACTCATATACTCTTTCACATGTTTTTCCTGCCTCTTAAGATCATAATAAGTGATCCTGAAATCGTCACATCGGATCGAAAACTCAATGGGCTTTGTAACGTCCCGATCCTTGTCTCTCAGGGCAATATAATTGACTGCCTCGCCTTCAAGGATATTGACATATCCCCTGAAGCCAAAGGGGTGAGATCCTGCGATCCCTCCGAGGAGGATTAAGATAATGCTCAAATGGGTGATGTAAGCTCCCAGTCTCGAGAACTTTCCCTTTTCAGAATAGAGAGTGACAGAAGATTCTGCTTCGATCCTCTGCGGGTTCTTAAACCCTTTCTTTAGGAGTAATCGAATCTCTTCTTCCTTCATTCCGCTCGAATGAGAAAGCGATAATCGCTCCACATACGGAAGAGTTTTGAGCAGCGATTCTCCTAACTCTTTTCCACCCGATTCACGGGAAATCTGTTTCCATGCCCCAGGAAACCGGTGGAGAGAACAAGCAATCAAGTTAATCACCAGAAGCAGAAGGGTAGCGCTGAACCACCAGGAGTGGTACATATCGAAGAGGCTAAAGAACTCCAGCACATTATAAAGTTTAATTCCATATCGCTGAATATATTCTCCGCTTGGGGCATTCTGTTTAATCACCGTGCCGATAATGGAGATGATCGCAAGTAGAATGAGAAGAAAGATGGTGAGTTTGAGAGAACGAAAAAAATCGAAGATGATATCTAATATCCCTTTTTCTTTTTGATCCACTGTAACCTCTTAAATTTTTACGGTTTTAAATATATTCAAGCAAATTCGCCTGCATATGATATGCGTTAAAGAATGCGGGCAAGTATTTGAAATTTTTAACATATACGGTCGCTTTCTGTCAAGAAATAAGGGGTAATCCTTTATTAGGATTACCCCTTATTGTTACCCACAGCGCGTTTCAGCCTATTTCTTTGCTTTCACATGGCACTGGGTACAACCTGCAGGCCCGGTGGGTTTACCTGCCTTCTTCAGGTCGTCATGACATGTCTTGCAGCTACCGTGATAAGCCTCTTTAGTGCCGAGAACCTTCCCCTCAGTCTTCGCTTTGTGGCACTTCTTGCAACCCTGTGCTGCGGTGCCGGGTTTCTTTCCTTTTAACTCGTGGTGACATTTCTCGCAGGCAATTTTAGCTGTTTCAGCGTGCTTCTGGTGTGTGAATTTCACATCGCCATAGCCAACCTTAAACGTATACTCCTTTTCCTGAGCAAAAGCGCCACTGACCAAGAGCAGGGAAAGAATAAAACCCGCCAGAATCCCGATACTGATTAAGCCCTTCTTCATCCTGTTTCACCCCCTTTCTTTTCAATTCATTAGACGCCGAAAGTCTAACAGATATTCACTATTTGTCAAGAAAATTTTTGAAAAATTTCCCCTGTCATGCTGGGCTTAACCGGTTTAGGAGATTACAACCCCAGGAAGGCTTTTTTGACGATGTCGGATTCCAACAATTCTTTTCCGGTCCCCGTGTGGATGGTCCGCCCGGTTTGCAGAACATATCCCCGGTCGGCCAATTCCAGGGCTTCTCTCACATTCTGTTCGACCAGAAGGATCGTATACCCTTCTTCTTTTAAGAGAGAGATGGTTTGAAAAAGTTCGGTCACCAGTTTTGGCATCAGCCCAAGAGAGGGTTCATCGAGCATGAGCAACTTGGGCCGGATCATCAGGCCTCGGCCGATGGCAAGCATCTGTTGTTCGCCTCCGCTCAATGTCTCTCCTCTCTGCCGAAGCCGTTCTTTTAATCTCGGAAAAAGTCGATAAACATGAGTCAGATGCTCTCTGGCTTCATCTTCAGAACTGGAGGTAAAGGCCCCCAAAAGAAGGTTCTCCTCCACGCTTAAAGGGCCGAAGATGCGTCTTGATTCGGGCACATAGACCACGCCCAATTTCACAATCTTCGCGGTTTGCTCCCGGGTGATATCCTTACCGTTAAAGGAAATCCTTCCCGACACCGGACGGACTGTTCCAATGATGGCCTTCAGGGCGGTGCTTTTCCCGGCTCCATTTCCGCCCACAATGGCCACCAGTTCTCCCGGATTGACCTCAAAGGTCACCTCATGGAGGGCCGGAATCCCTTCGTAATGAACTCTGATCTTATCTACCCTTAGCATATCTTTCCCCGAGGTAGGCCTCGATCACCTTCTCCTGGCGGGCGACCTCGACAGGCAGTCCTTCTGTAATCTTCTTACCGGCGGACATGACGATCACTCTCTCCGAAAGAGTCATGATAAACTCCATCACATGTTCGGTCAGAAAAAGAGTTAACCTCTTTTCCTCTTTGATTCTCTGTAGGGCCTCAATGATCTCCTTGGTCTCAAGGGGATTGAGACCTGCCGCCATTTCGTCAAGCATCAGAAGTCTGGGTTTTGTGGCGATGGCCCGTGCCAGTTCGACTCTCTTCTGCAAAGCAATCGGAAGCTCTGTAGGAAGAACTCTTGCCTCTCCATTGAGATCCATGAGATCTAAAATTTCCTGAGCTTCTTTCCGGGCGATTTGCCGGTCGCTGGTCCGGCAGAAGGCTCCGATCATCACATTCTCTTCTACGCTCAGATTGGGCATCATCTTCATGCCCTGAAAGGTTCTCGCGATCCCGACTCTTGTGACCAGATGAGGAGGCCAACCCGTAATCTCTTTTCCTTCAAAAAAAATATTTCCACGGGTGGGTTTATAATAACCGGCAATGCAGTTGAAGAGGGTCGATTTGCCTGCGCCGTTCGGACCGATCAGACCCAGGATCTCCCCCTGTCGAAGTTCAAAGGAGATATCTCCGTTGGCCACCAAGCCGCCGAACTCTTTTACAAGGTTCTTCACCTCGAGCATCATCCCCCTACCTCGCCTTTCTTCCTCAAACGCTCGATGATTCCCCAGATTCCCTTAGGCTCTTTGGCGGCGATGACCATCATGATCACAGCGTAAACCATAAAATCGATGCCCAGACGTTTCTGCGCTCCCAGCCAGGCACCCAGGTACATATCCAGAGGAATCAGAAGAGCCGCTCCGATGATGGGACCCCAAATCGAACCCGCACCTCCCACCATCACGGTCATCGCAATCAAGATCGAAAGGTCCAGAGGCATCACTGCATCGGGGTCAATGTAAAGGTAATAAACCGCCATGAAGCTTCCGCCGAGGGCCCCCAAGCCGCCGGTGATGGTGTAATTGATCACCTTGGTGCGATAGACATTGATCCCGAGGCTTGCCGCTGCATCCTCATTATCCCTGACCGCTTGAACCTCATAACCTAACTTCGATTTCCTGAACCAGTTCATAAAGTAAAACTGCAAGAGAAAGAGAAATAAGATGAAGTAATGATAATAGATGGGAGAGTTGAATTGCATATAGACGAAATCGGCACCGGATCGAATCGGTATCTCCACTCCCCGGGCGCCCCCCGTCCAATCCCAGAAGATGAAGAGCTCTTTCCAGACCAGGGCCACGCAGAGCGTGGCAATGGCAAAGTAATGGCCCTTTAGTCGAAACATCGGATAGGCAATGGCAAAAGATTCCATCGCCGCAATCACCATCCCTGGAATGATGGTGATCCAGAAGGGCACCTTCCACCAGACAATCATCAAGGCGGTGGCATAGGCTCCGAAACCCACATTCTTCGCTTGTCCCAGGTCCACCTGACCTCCATAGCCGCCGATGAGATTCCAGCCCAGGCCAAAGAGGGCAAATAGGAGAAACTTGATCATGACCGCTCTGCCATAGGCAGAGGTAACAATCCAGGGAAAGATGAGGACGATGAGGAGAAAGATGAGAAACCCGATCCGCTCGAAACGGGGTCTGTCCTCAAAAGAGAAAATATCAGTCAAAAACTGCTGCATCTCACCACCCGAACAGCCCCCGGGGTCTGAAGACCACAACGAGAAAATAGACGATATAAATAAACGAGAACTTCAATTCGCTCACCAATTGACCGCTTACAACCATGATCAGGCCAATGACGATCCCGGCGATAAAGGCTCCGACAATGCTTCCAAATCCGCCTAAGGCAACCGTGGCAAAGGCAATGAGGGTGAAGAGCATCCCCACCGTAGGGGTCACATAATAGAAGTGAGCCAGAAGCGCGCCGGCCAAAGCAACGGTTGCACCTCCGATCCCCCAGGCAAATGCGTTCATGCCTTTGGTATCAATCCCCATATACTTTGCCGCTTCGGAATCAATGGAGGTTGCCCTCAGTGCCCTTCCCAACTTGGTCCGGTAGATCATCCAGTAGACTGCGGCAAAGGCAAGAATGCAAATCCCTGCTGAGAAGACCTTGCTCGCATCAACGCTGATCCATCCCATGGAGAGCGTCTTTCCAACGAGAATGCCCTGTTTCACAGACCGCACATCCGGAGTGAAAATATACATGGCAAGGTATCGGAGAAAGAGCATCAGACCAAATGTTCCGAAGAGTTGGGCGACCATCGGTCCCCTGAGAATATGATGAACGAGGAGGCGATAACTTCCAACGCCCAAAAGGTATCCGGCCAACCCCGCAATGGGAAGTGAGAAAAGAGGATCGAGGTGGAGCGAGGCGGAAAGGAGGTAAGCAATATACATCCCCACCATTAAAAATTCGCCATGGGCGAAATTGACAATGTTCATCACCCCGAAGATGAGGGACAACCCCAGGGCAATCAGGGCAAAGATCAGGCCCATCAAAACGCCATACACGATCAGTTGAACAACTAATTCCATTTCATCTCTTTTTCTGAAAAAGACTTCAGCGGTTAGCAGACAGCTTCCAGATTTTTTCTTCATCACTGACTGCTAACCGCCGATCACTGATTACTGATCACTGATAACTGATTACTGATATTTTACTTCCACCCCGCGAAGGGATAGATCAATTTGCTTGTCGCCATTTCAAACGGGAAGACGATTTCCGGTTTTCCATCGGGATAGCCCTGATACTGGATGATAATTCCGCTTCCCAGTTCATTCTGATTGGTGTCACCCGGGAAAGGAGAGCCGAATTTTACACCTTTCCATGGCATGATCAGTTCTTTTCCGGAGATGTTTAGCTCATTGAGGGCCTTCTGAAGCGCCTTTGGGTCTGTCGATTTCGCTTTGTCAAGGGCATGAGCCCAGACCTGAACTCCGATGAAATCCCGTGCAGAACTTCCGTCAAAGTCGAAGCCGCTGCGTTCCTTATAGATTTTGTTAATCCGGTCAGCCTCCGGTTTTACCTTTCCAAGAACAGATGAAAAAACGTCACGACTCGCAATGCCATTCACATCTGCGCCGAGGGTCTTCCAGAAATCCGGTTGAATGAATCCGGCATTCTGTCCCCAGATCAACCTCGGTGTGGCCTTCATCTCTTTCATCGCTTTAACGAAGAGAACCGCATCTGCAATATAAGATGCAAATAGATAGGTAGGGGCTTTGGATGCGGTCAGTTTCCTCGCCTCGCTGGTCAGGTCCGTAGCTTTGTGCGGATATTTAAATGCCTCGGCAATCTTCCATCCTCTCTCTTTGGCGAACTTTTCAATCTCTGTTAAAGAGGCAGCTCCCCACTCCGTATTCTCAGCGGCAACCGCCAGGGGTTCAAGTTCGCTTTTCGGAACCGCTTTGATGCCTGGCGCCTTGCCTGCCACAAGGCCATCAAGGAAGTCAAACAAATCCCTGGTAAACCATGTTTCATGAGGGGTTACTCTCCAGAACCACTTAAACCCCCTCTTGCTCAAGTCAGGGGAGGTGGAATCCGGGTTGACAAAAGGGATGCCCGCCCGTTCCGCCTCCACAGAGGCTGTTTTCGTCACTGCGCTGTTATAAGCTCCCAAAAGACCAACGACTTTTTCATCTTCGATCAATCGCTTCGCCTGCTCTGCTCCCCAGGCCGGGTCTCCACGGGAATCCGAGAAGACAAGTTTAATCTTGGCTCCGCCCAGCCCTGGAATGCCTTCCCAATCTGCAATTGGAATTCCGATGCCGGGATACTTCTTATTCACGATATCCGCAGCCAGTTCTGCTCCATCCTTCAAGCTCTTCCCGATCGGAGCCAGAGGTCCAGAAAGGGGAAGAATGACGCCGATCTTTACCTCTTTTTGAGCAAAAGAGAGATTGGGTAAAAAGATTAAAAGTGACAAGATAACGGCAAAAGACAATATTCCTAATTTCTTAATCTTCATAAAAATTTCCCTCCTTTCAAAATATCTATCGTTTTTTTTAATCGAACCTTTCACCTCCTTCTTGCTTTCATCGTTTCCATTCTGAAAACGAAACTATTCTTACCCATAGACACTAAAAATGTCAATGTGAATTTTTGATTGCCTTCCTTCCTTTTTCGCTGTAAGATTAAACCCATGAAAACTGACCGCTTCTTAAAAAAGAAAGGCCTGATCGATTTAACCCGCAGGCTCATCCAGATCCCCTCGGAGAATCCTCCGGGAAACGAGAAGAAGGTAGCTCTTTTTTTAAAGTCTCTTCTCTCAAAGATGGGATTCCGCGTCAACATCCATCTCTCCCCGAAGGGAAGATTCAATGTCGTGGCTGAAAAAAGATGGGGAAAGGGTGGACGGAATCTCATCTTCAATGGCCATATCGATGTCGTCCCATCGGGTGATCCTGCTCAATGGAAATATCCTCCTTACGGAGGAAAGCTCTCCAACGGAAGGATCTATGGCCGCGGGGCATCGGATATGAAAGGAGGGATTTCCTCCTTTATCCATGCTGTCTCTATGATCGACCGCTCAAAATTTCTTCTCCATTGTGGAAGCCTTATTCTCAACCTTGTCTCCGATGAAGAATCCCACGGCCATCAGGGCATGGGTTTCCTCGCTAAAAAAGGAAAGATCAGGGGAGACGCTGTGATTGTTGGAGAGCCGACCAATCTCGATCTGGTCATTGCTCAGAAGGGAGCCTTCTGGTTCAGGGTCTCAACATTTGGGAGATCAGCCCATGGCTCAAAGCCTTCTCAGGGTATCAATGCCATTGAGAAGATGATGAAACTGATTGACTGCTTAAACTCTATCCCGTTTCTCAAAGAGCATCCCCTGCTTGGAAAACCGACGATCAATATTGGGAAGATCCAGGGCGGGATAAAGATCAACATCGTGCCGGATCGATGCGAGATCGAAGTGGACCGAAGACTATTGCCCAATGAGAATAAAGAGGAGATCTTAAGAGAAGTAAAAGAGGCCATCCAATCTCTCCAGGCACAGGATCCCATACTTAAATATCAGATTGAAGAGATCGATTATGCGGAACCTTCAGAGATTCATCCCGATGAGGAGATCGTCCGGATCGGTCTTGAAGCGGTGAAGGAGGTATTGGGAGAAAGGCCAAAGGTTAGAGGTTTTTCCGGATTCACTGATGCCCGTTTCTATATCAATCAATTTGATATTCCAACACTCATCTTCGGCCCTGGAGGAACAGACCAATCCCACACGACCGATGAATCCGTGGAAGTAGACGCCCTTGTGCAGGCAGCCCGAATCAATGCTGAGATGATCGTTCGATATTTACTGGGCCGTCAAAAATAGTATAGATTCTAATGAAATCCGAAGCACGAAATCCCCCGATTCTATCGGGGAAACAATATCGAATGACCGAAATTCAAAATTTCTAAACCAAGAGGGTTAAATACGTTTTGAAAATTTGGTCATTTGATATTTGAATTTGTTTCGGATTTCGATATTCGAATTTCAAATTTATATGTTTTAGGAGGACCATATGTCCATGAGACCTTTTCCAATGAATCTTAATTTTAAGACAGGAGACCTCACACCCAATGACCGGACCAACATCCGGAGATTGAGCGACATGAAGGGAATGTTTTGTGACACCGGAGCAGAGCAACGGATTCTTGAAAAGGAGAATCCTCTGATCTATTCTTTCAGCGAGAAAGTCTTGCCCGAAGAAAACGGCCATCTTCAACTGGCAACGACGACCATCCATCCCGGCAAGATCGGCGATGAGTACCACATGACTAAGGGACATTATCACAGGCGTCCTGACACTTCGGAGATGTATCTCGGTCTGGAAGGAGGAGGCTGTCTTCTCATGCAGACCGTGGAAGGGGATTTCGAATCCATCACCATCCGTCCCGGGACCGTTGCCTATATCCCGCCCTTCTGGGGACACCGGATGGTCAATACAGGAAAAACCCCTTTCATCTTTTTTGCTGTCTATCCAGGAGACGCAGGCCATAACTACGGCGACATAGAAAAAACTGGCTTTGTGAAGATTCTCGTTGAAAGGGACGGAAAACCGCTCCTACTCGACAACCCAAAATGGAAAAAAGGGTGAAACTTGATTGATCTAGGAGTTAAAATAAAAATCAACCTCTCTCCACCTTCTTCAACACCTCTTCCAAAATCGTGAGGGCGGTGTCGGCTTCGTTCTGGGTGATGATCAGGGGCGGCACGAGGCGAATCACATTTTCTCCGCACCCCAGGATGAGGAGTCCTTTTTCAAAGCAGGCTTGAATCACCCTGTTTCTTTCCTCGGTGGCTTTCTTTTTGGTCACACGGTCTTTAATCAATTCTATCCCGATCATCAGTCCTCTTCCTCTCACTTCACCGATGAGGTTGAATTGTTTCTGGAGATCCTTCAGCTTTTCAAAGATATAATCCCCCATCCTCACTGCATTGTTAATAAGACCCTCTTCTAAAAGTTCGATCGTGGTCAGGGCCGCCTGACAGCTGATCGGATTTCCACCAAAGGTGCTTGCATGAGATCCAGGAACCCAATCCATCACCTCGGTCTGAGAGACCGTGGCTCCCAGTGGCATTCCGGAAGCAATACCCTTTGCCAGGGCAATGATATCAGGCACCACGCCCCAATGTTCAATGGCCATCATCTTCCCTGTTCTTCCCATCCCTGTTTGAACCTCATCCGTGACAAAGAGAATTCCAAACTCCTTTGCCAGTTCATAAAGTCTTTGATGAAACTCCGGCGGAGGCACAATATATCCCCCTTCCCCCTGAATCGGTTCAACGAAGATCGCAGCCACTTCTTCCGGAGGAATGGACCGTTTGAAGAGATCCTCACGGATCCATTCCACACAGGCCACTTCGCATTTCGGATATTCCAAATGGAACGGACATCGATAGCAATAGGCATAAGGGATATGGGTGATCCCGGGGACAAGCGGAGAAAAACCTCTCTCATGAATCACCTTGCTTGCCGTTAAAGAAAGGGCGCCCATGGTGCGTCCATGAAAGGCTCCGAGAAAGGCAAGGACTCTGGGCCGTTTGGTGTGATACCGCGCCAGTTTCAGCGCAGCTTCAATAGCCTCTGCTCCGGAATTTCCAAAAAAGACTCTCTTCTCCTTTGGCCCCGGTGTGATTTCACCCAATTTCTGTGCAAGCGTCGATTGGGCATCATAATAGAAATCTGTCCCCGACATATGAATGAACTGTTCTGCCTGTCGATGGATCGCCTCTACCACTCTTGGATGGCAATGGCCTGTATTGCAGACGGCGATGCCAGAAGTGAAATCGAGGAAGCGATTCGAATCGACATCCTCCACAACTGCCCCTATGGCCCGCTTTACGACGAGGGGATAGACTCGCGTATAGGATTGAGAGACAAACCTCTGGTCCTTTTCTAGAACCTTTCTCGCCTCTGGTCCGGGAAGTTCGGTTACGATCGAAGGAATCATATCTTTCTTCATCTCTCCCTCCTTCGGGTTATGTCATTGTTAGCCGTTCGCCCTGAGGTCCTCAAAGGGTGAACGGTTCGCTCAATATTGAACCATGAAAGGACTGACTACACCGTCTCTTCTAAAGAGGAGTAAGGCCCTCCGTCAAGCGGAAGTGAATCCATCCGCACATCTTATTTTATGATAAAGGATTTTGAAAATTTAGAAAAGAAATTTTTTCGTATAGAAGGCGGCTTTTCCTAACTATTCGATAAAAGGTAGGCCAGATTATCGAGAATGGTGGTGAAAAAAACATCTTTCGCCACATATCCGTCAGGTACGATGATCTGGGTTGGAGCAAAGTTAAGAATCCCTCTCACCTCTGCTTCTACCAACAGGTCAGCGACACCCTGAGCCTCTTGGGGAGGGGTGGTGATAAGACCGATCTCGATCTTTCTTTCTTTTACCACCTCTTTGAGCCGATTGACATGAAGGACCTCGACGGGTTTGCCTACCTTTTCTGACACTCTTCCTATCACTTTCGGAGGATCAATATCAAATGCTGCTACAATCTTATAATTCTGCTTTAGGAAATCTTTATAGGAAAGCAAGGCAGAACCTAAATTCCCGATGCCAATGACCGCCATCTTCCATTCCTTGTTCGAGCCCAGAATCTTCTTAATATTGCTGAGCAGGTCTTTGACGTAGTACCCCACGCCTCGAATCCCAAACTCCCCGAAATAGGCCAGATCCTTTCTCACTTGAGCGGCATTGACCATGCACCGGTTGGCTAACTGGGCGGAAGAAACAACTTCCTCTTTTGCTTGCTCCATTTCTTCGAGACATCTGGAATATCTCGATAATCTTCTGATTGTTGCCTCGGGTATCTTCTGATATTTCAATTTTGTGACTCCTTTCACAAAATATGTGAAGAATTTATTAAATTCTAATTTTTTTGTCAAGTATTTCGTTAAAAAAAGCCCAATACATAGAGAAGTATAGGGCCTTTTTTATAACATATTAATATTAAACGACTTTTGATCTTTTACTTCTTCTTGCCTAATTGTTTAATCGCATCATCAAGGCGATGATTAGCAACCTCCAATAGCTCCTCCATATATTCAAGATTATGAACCCCTTTACCTTTCATGACCAGATTAAAATTTAGCTCTGCCTCTCCGAAAGGTTTTCGATACACAAAGGTATGACCACCACGGACTTCACTCCTTCTGATTTCTTCCCTTACTTTATCCATTTTCGGAGACAATTTCGTCAACCATCCATCGGCATTCTTCTTCCATTGAGCCAGCCTATCACCGTAACTCTGGTCATGACACTCGATGCATCGTTTCTTGATATCATCCAAGGAATCCTTCTTCTTGGCAGGAACGCCACGATGACAATCAATACATTCGACCACACCTAATTTGTTGCTTGGCTTCTCTTTAACGCCAATGCCTCCTTTTCCTTGAACCAACCTTTTCACCGAAACATGGCAGTCTTCACATTTGACCTTCTTTACCTGTTTTCCGTGATGGCAGTCCTTACAATTTTTAAAAAAGGTCTTCCCATGGTTCTCACGCGGTGAGTGGCAATCCATACATTTAAGATTCTTCTTGAGCACATGGGTGTCATGAGAAAATTTTGTATCGTTGAAAGGAACAGCCTGTTTCTCAATCCCGATATGACAGAGCGAGGTGCAGGTCATCTCTATCCTGAATTCTTTTGACTGATAACCTTTGTCGAGGGCAGACAATGCCTGTTCGGTCTTGCTGTTGGCAACATTGAGGAGCTTGAAGGCGTATTCGATATTGTGGGCTCCCCTCCCCAAGTGGACGAAATTATAATTATGGCGTGCCTCATTCAGAAAGTTCTCAGCCTTCCTAAATTCAGGAGACCTTGTCCGTTCCCTTTCCGTATCCTGGAGAATCTTCTGAACATTGGAGATACGCTGACTGGTTTCGGTTTTGGCTTTAGCGAGAAGGGTCTGCCACTTTTTCAGAGTTTCATCAAATCCCTCACCGTGGCAAGCGACACAGGACTCACCCATCGCTCTCTCAACATATTTCGTGGTGTAGATAGCGGCACGACTCTCTTCCCCTTTTCGATGGCAGGCGACACAATCGACATTTGTTGTAAACATCAGACTGGGAGAATCCGGAACACCAATGCCGCCCGTGCCGCGGTAAAAATCCCTCGGAGCCAGATGCATCTCCTTGCTGTGACATTTATCGCAGACCGTGGGAGAATGGACCATCGTCAGGATCGGCCCGATCTCGTGTCGAATCGGGGTATGGCAATCCGCACATTCGATCTTGCTGTCGGTGACATGTTTTTTATGCATGAATTGAGCGGTGTATTTGGTTGCAAGGATATCCGGTTCGTTATGGCACTGGACGCATTTCCCCTCCGGGACATGGCCATCCCCCTGAACCACGTTGACATGACATCTCTCGCATTCCACTCCTCTCGCAATATACTTCCGGTGGTTAAAGTTCCAGCCTTTGACCTTGATATCTCCCTTTGGCTCCACATGGCAGGAAACACAGCTTCCAACAGCGCATGAAATGCACTCTTCCTCTCCTTTCGGACCGGCCTGATAGTAGTGACAGATGAAGCAGTTGGTCTCATGGACGGTGAGATGGGCTCCCTGAACGAGCTGGGCATGGCAGGAGGTGCAGCGAAGCTTCATCCCCCTTCTCAGTTCACCCAAGTGCTGCCCGTGGGAAAAGGCCACGTTCTTGTAGACCATATCTCCCTGAAGATTCTCTATCTTATGGCACCCCTTCTGAAGACATGCCGCATCGCTGATCTCTGCATGGGGTTTTTTGGGCCTTTTGCCTGAGAGAAAGTAAGCCAGAGACACTTGCCCGTCAACCCACTTCCCCTTTAAATGGTTTATGATGCCGGGTTCGTAGTGGCATTGGGTGCAGGCCACATGGCTGTGACTGGAAGCCCTCCATGAATCCATATAGGCATTCATCTGATGACAGAGACCACAGAAAGTGGAGCTCTCGGTAAATCTCAAAAGGGCCAGAGAAAGAATAACGAATAAGATAATACAAACAACGAGGGAGGTTCGGATGGCCCGGTTGTGTTCCTGGGTCATCTTTTTAAAAATGATGTAAACATCATTCCAGAAGGTTTTAATTAAATCATAGGCTTCTTTAAAATCTTCCTTGCGATAGAAGATTTTAAACATCTCAAGAGAAAAAGGTATCTTCGGCTTTTTCATTGGAGTCCCCACCTCCCAGATGGGTTATTTTCTACCATGCTTTTCAGGAATTTTCAATATAACCTAAAATATTTTTCAAAAGATGGTTTCGATATTGATTTTAATAGTCAGGTTCTATAAAATAGCGTTGTATTAGTCCCATCCTCGTCTATTCCGACATCATTATTGTAGGAAGGAGAGTCTATGTCCAAATTAATCATTGGTCTGCTCATCATTGCCGTGCTGGTCCTACTATTTCTCATGTTCTGGATATTTGTATTGAGCGGCGCTCTTCTCATCTTTGGGAGAAAAGGGGAGAAAAAAAAGAACCTCTTGCCCAGAGAGCAGGGAACGGCTTAAATGGGCGGTGATCCTTACATCGGGAGGAAATGGCTACAGCTTTTGGTCTCATGCCTTTCTCTCTTCCTCTGGGCTGGGTCCATGGAACCTTCCTTATCCATAGCTGCAGAGGATCCTCTGGACCGACGAGAGGAAAAGATAAGGGTCTTTCGAGAAAAAAGGGATCTTTTCTTCAAGGAAGATTCGAACTCACCGTTAAAAGAGAGCGCCAGGAAAAAATTTAAAGGCCTCCTCTATTATCCGATCGACCTCAAATATGCGGTAACCGGTGTGATCGAAAAATCTCCCACAGATCCAAAGCCCCTCTATGCGAACCTACCAACGAATAAAGAGAGAGACAAGAAATATGTCAAATATGGCCGTTTCAAGTTTAAACTAGAAGGCAAGGAATATCTCCTTCAGATCTATCGGCCGCTAGGAGGGGGAGATTTCTTTCTACCCTTCAAAGATAAGACTTCGGGAAGTGAAACCTATCCCGAAGGCCGATATCTCTATATTGAGCCCATGCTAGGAGGAAAGGTGTTGATCGACTTCAATCGTGCAAGTAATCCTTTCTGCGAATATAGTGAAAAATTTACCTGTTCCTTTGCCCCAAAGGAGAACTGGCTCGACATTGAGATCCGAGTTGGAGAGAAAAGGTATCGATAAAAAATAAATTCCAAATCCCAAGTACCAATAACCAAAATTTTATCTGTTTGGATCATTGGATATTGGAATTTATTTGGAGCTTGGAATTTGGTTATTGGAATTTGATTAAAGATGAGATTTGAATTGAAATATCGAAGAATCCTTTTGCTCATAACGATCGGGTTCATCGTGATCCCATTCTATGCCTGGGGAGCGCCCAAAACTCAATTCAGCATCATCTATACCAACGATGTGATGGGTGAGGTTGAGCCCTGTGGGTGATTCCGAAGCCCTCTTGGCGGTGTTGCCAAGAAATCGACATTGGTCTTCCAGATTAAAAAAGAAGGTAAAAAACTACTCCTGCTTGATACGGGAAACCTCCTTTTTCGAAAACCACTTCAAACAGAAACCAAACGCAAGGACGCCCTCCTCCGTGTGGACTTACTCATCCAATCCTATAACGAGATAGGGTATGATGTCGTCAATGTTGGAGAAAAGGATTTGATGTTGGGTCCCAGATTTCTCTCCGAGACAACGCAAAAAGCTAGGTTTCTTTTCATCTCAGCAAACCTGATCGATAAAAAAACTCAAAAAGGGATATTTGCCCCCCATGTGATCAAGGAGATTGCCGGGATAAAAATTGCAATTCTTGGCTTTCTCGATGATCAGTTCAATGCCACCCTTCAGGAGATAGACCCGAACCTGACCATTCTCGATCCCATCACCACATCAAAGGAGCTGACGAAAAGGTTGAGGGAAACCTCCGATCTGATCATTGTCCTATCCCAATTAGGCGAGTCAAAAGACAGGAAAATGGCTCGTGAAAATCCCCAGATTGACCTGATACTTGGAGGAGGTGGAGATGCCCTGAGGGCGGTCATGGAAAGGATTAATGAAGTTCCAATCTACCGGCTTGAACCAAGAGGAGGGTATCTGGGCCGCGTGGACTATTCACTCAATGATACCAGAAAACCCATTAAATTTCTCATTTCCAGCGAACGGGAGGAACTCGAGAAGAGACTGGAAAGGATGATGATACGATCCAAACAGATTAAGGCAGAGATCACAAAATCCGGGAAACCGGAAGAGATGAAGCTCAAGGAGTTAAAATTTTTGGAATCAAAACAGAAGGAACTGGAGAAGAACCTCCTCGTCTTTGAGAATAAGAACTATTACAAACATACAGCCATCCCGGTGCAGCTCTCCGTGGAAGATGATCCGAAGATCATGAAGGGTGTGGAGTATTATCGTGCGGAATCAGCAAAACTCTACAAACCGAAAGTGGCCAGCCCTTTGGAAAAAGAACTTTCCGAAAAAGAGATGCTCGCCCGGATTCCCAAGGATAGCCTCTATGTAGGAGCCATCACCTGTAAAAAATGCCATGAAGTGAATTACCGCAACTGGCTCAAGACCAAACATGCAAAGGCTTCCCAGACGATTGTGGCCTCGCCTAAATATGCCCAGGAGGAATGTTTAATCTGCCACTCCACCGGTTATGGAAAGATAGGGGAATATGCCACGGTGGATGACATCCCACTCTTCCTCAAAGGAGTCCAGTGCGAGTCATGCCATGGACCAGGCAGGGGTCATCCTGGGAAGGGAAGGATCGAGAGAAGAGTGACATTAGGAGTCTGCAGAAATTGCCACACCAAAGACCAGAGTCCTACCTTTAACTATGCGGCCTACCTCGAAAAGATCGGTTGTAAAATCACGAAGTAACGAATTTCACGAATGAAACCAAATTTATCGAATGAAAGATTCGTTCTATTCGTTGTCATTCGTGTTATTCGTGTTTCTTACCCCAAAAATTCCCAGGCAATCAGAAAGATACAGAAGAGCCCGATGGCTAACATGGCAAACCCCATCACATTTGAGAAGAGGTCTGTCCATGCGCTCGGATATTTTTCCCGGTAGGTCTCCAGCCTTTTCTGCGCCAACAGTCTCTTATGCTGTTCCGGCCTCTCTTCAACCAGTTCGTACTTAGGTAATCTTCCTGTAAAGATCACCGGATCAAACGGGAACTTCGACGGTCGAAAATGGGTATTAAAAAAATGAACCGTAAAGATGAAGCCCGAAGCCAGCAGCGCCTCATCCGAATGGATGATGTGCGCAATATTGAGTATCCACCCAGGCAGGAAGATGCAGAATGCTTCGGGGAACCAGAGCATCAAACCGGATAGCCCGATGGCAAACATCCCCCAGAAAACCGCCAAAAAGTCAAACTTTTCCCAGTAGGTCCATCGGTCGAACTGGGGTTTGGGGCCCTTATTCAAGAACCAGCGAATCATTCCCACAATATCTTCTATATCCTTCCAGCGCGGGCAGAGGGAGTCCGGGCCAAAAAGCTTCTGGAATGGATTTGGATTCCCGGGCAGTTTTTTATAAAAGAGGAAGTAGAAAATATAGGCCAGCGCCGCTCCGAAATAGAGAAAGGTAATACCCGCAGCAATTCGGTGGACCAACCCTGCCATTTCGGCTCCGCCTAAAAAGGACATCAGACCCTTAGCCCATGGGGCATGTGAGAATTTCAGCGGGAGTCCTGTCAGGACAAGGGCGATAAAGGTAACCATCATTGTAAAGTGAAGAATGATGTCAAACAGGCTGAAGCGGCGATACATGTGGCCGGCTTCATCGGGTTTGACATGTTGAGGGAAGAAGATCCCCTGGGCTCTCAGCTCCCGTTTTTCCCAGAAATCCCTTCTCCACCAGAGGACCGTATGGAGCCAGAACATGCTAAACACCGAAACCAGGAGTGCGGTCATGATGACAAACGTCCAATAAAAAATCGGGTCACGCTTCGGATCGTTATGCGTGGCATGGGCGACCCACATGACGAAATTTGTATTGCCACGGGGATGGCACTTTCCGCAGGTCTCAACCAGACGTGCATCTGAAATGAGCGATTTCGGGTCACTGGGTGGAAGGATGCTATGATACCCATGGCAATCTGCACAACCCGCAACCAGGGAAGGGTAGCCTAACTTTTCAACCTTTCCATGATAGCTTTCAAAATAGGTCTGTGTGGCAACCACAAACACTTTGTTCCGTTCCATCATCTCCTTGTCATCATGGCACTTGAGACAGACTGCGGTATGAAATTCCTTCCGGAACTGAACTACCTTGGGCTCATCACCCTTCAAGAGGGGAACTTTATGGAGACCATGGCAATCGCTGCAATCAGGGGAATCAGGGTTTCCAGCGAGAACGGATTTGCCATGGCTGCTTTCCAGGAAGCCGTCATCAGCATGGCAGGTCGTGCATTTCTCAATGACTCTCTTTTTCTCCCCCTTCCATGGGGTCATATCGTGAATATCTTTATGGCAGTCTTTGCATTGAATGTCATTGATGAAGTGGGCGCTTGCGTAATGTTCAGCCCCCTCCTTTTTATGACAGCGATGGCAGGTCACGGGCTCTGCGTGAATTCTGGCGCCCTTTGTCTTAGTATGGGTTTTCACATCTGTAATGTCCCAGTGGCAGCTATTACAGGAGTTGGCTCCATGGACGGACTGGGCAAATTTTCTTTCATTGATCTTATTGCTGTGACAACCGAGACAATCGGAATTATCAATGCATTCGTAACAGTATTCCCTGCCCCGGATCACGAACTTCTCCCCTTTTTTCGCAGAATCCGGAGGCTTGGCCACAGCAGTGGGCTTGGCTGGTTCTTTTTTCTCCGGAGTGGGTGTGGCTGCCCACATCAGACTTAGGCTCAAAAAAAGTGCCGTACAAAAGGCGAGAAGAAGAATAATGATTGGTTTTCTAAATTTGGCTTTCATACTCCCCCCATCCCAAAATAATACGAAGATTGGTTCAAATGATAAGTGTTTATTTATTTTTTTTGAATTTACGAGAGGGCAAAATGTGATTTTTCTAACATAACAAAAAATTGAAGTCAACAGTTTTTTAACCAGGCTTGGATTTCGGTTAAGGACTTGACAATTTTAAGGAAGATATTATCTATTTGTGCAGAGGTTGACCATATGCCCACTTATGCTTACCGTACTGTCGATCCAGGGAAAAGTTGTAATCATTGCCGTCAGGGTTTCGAGATCATCCAGAGGATGAGCGAGCCTCCCCTCATTCAATGTCCTAAATGTGAAAATTCAGTCTCCCGGATATTATTTGCTCCTGCAGTCGTCATCAAGGGAAGCCCGATAGGCGAAACAGACCGTAAGATCAAGGATTACGAAAGAGAAGGGAAGTGGAGTCATGCCGCCGAACTTGCGGACAAGGAAGCTGAAAAAACAAAGAGGGAAGATCTCAGGGTCAGGGCATTAGAAGACTACAAGAAAGCAGGATACAATTTCGATAAGTACGACAAGAAAGATGATGCTTAATCCCCCTGGAAGCCCCTATCCTATCCTTTCGATTTTCTAAGACCATCTTCCACCAGGTTGCTTGATGCAGTGGCCTCCATTTATGAATTGGGTATACATATATTATTTGTTATAACAAAATAAATATTGACTTACTTTTTTAGATATGGTATCTATTATCGATATGTATGGCCTAAGAATAGGGAGGCGCTATGGATAAGGCAGTGGTCACCGTAAAAGGACAGATCGTTATTCCATCAAGGTTCCGGCGTAAGTTTGGCATCAAGAAGGGAACTCAAGTTTCCCTTTTCGAGAGGGATGGCGAGATTGTCATTAAACCCATCACGGACGAATACATTCGAAGCATGGCCGGGATAACCGGTACGAAGGGAAAACTGCTTAAAGCCCTGCGGGAAGAGAAAGCAAAGGAGCGCGCATTATGAGGCCAGCGCTCAGAGTGTTAGACTCCTATAGCCTGATCGCTTACCTTGAGAAAGAAGATGGGGCTGACAGAATGATCGAACTTTTTCGGGTGGCGAGGGACTCGGGGAAAACCCTCCTTCTCTCAGTCGTGAACTGGGGGGAAGTCTATTATATCACGCTTAGAGAGGCAGGCCGGGAGCGTGCTGAAGCCGTAGCGCAACTCATCTCAACTCTTCCGATCGAAATTATATTGGCTGATTTAGAATTGACCAAACAGGCGGCAGAATTCAAAGCCGTTAAAAAAATGTCTTATGGCGATTGTTTTGCAGCAGCCCTGGCCAAGCTTCGCAAGGCGGAACTGATCACTGGGGATGCAGAGCTTAAACAGGTTGAAGGGGAAGTAAAAATTCATTGGATCACTTAAAAACCACATTCTTGACATCTCCTCTTTCAATCCATTAGAGATTAAAAGTTTTGGATCATCCGGGAATTGAGTGGGTCACCTCCCATTAGGAGGTTGTGTCGAACTTAGCCATTCGCCCTTCGACATGCTCAAGTCGCTTCGACTCGCAACCGAGACGAACGGCTAAGTGATTGATTTTTAACATGCCTTATTCCGTTCGTGGTGAGGCTCTCGAAGCATGAATGGAATTCAGACACAGCCTCTTCCTAACCCCCCTTCATCCCCCCTTAAGCTAAGAGGGGAATACAAGAGGGGGAAAGCACCCATACGAAAGCCGGATGAATCAAATTTTTTTTTGAAGGCACACGATGTTTGGCAAACTCCTTATCCTCTTTATCTTCATTCCGTTGGCGGAACTGATGCTTCTCATTGAGATCGGGAAGGCCATTGGAACCCTTGAGGTGATCATGCTCACGATTGTCACCGGCGTTGCGGGTGCGGCGTTGGCAAAATGGCAGGGCCTTTCTGTTATTAGAAAGATGCAACAGGAGATGGGAGAAGGAAGAATGCCTGCGTCCAACCTGATGGATGGTGTGATGATCCTCGTCGGAGGCATCCTCCTTCTCACACCGGGTGTACTGACCGACCTGTGCGGATTGTTTCTTCTCATTCCATGGACCCGGGTCCTGTTCAAAAAACTTCTCATTAAATGGATGTCTGATAAAATCCAGAGAGGCCGGGTTCGTATCCACATCAACCATCACTTATGATCACGCTCAACCATGTTCAGAAACAGTTCGGAGGCAGGGTTATTTTCAAAGACTGCTCGCTGCAGATCGGAGCGAGAGATCGCATTGGCCTGATCGGCCCCAATGGCTCCGGGAAGACGACCCTCTTCAAAATGATCCTCGGAGAGGAATCCTTTGACCATGGAGAGATTCTCATCGCTAAAGGGGTTAAGATGGGCTACCTCCCTCAGGAGGTGATCTCTTTCAGGGGAGATACGGTCCTGGGCGAAGTCTTAAAAAGCGTATCTTCAATCACCACCCTCCAGGATAAGATGAAGATCCTCGAGGAAGAACTTGCTTCGATTGACGACCCAAACGTTCAGGAGAAACTGGCCAAGGAGTATGGGAAACTTCATGAGCACTACACCCTCCTCGGAGGATATGGCCTGGAGGCCGAGGCTAAACAGATCCTCAGTGGATTGGGCTTCAGGGAGAAAGATTTCAACCGGTTGACGGATGAGTTAAGTGGCGGTTGGTTGATGCGAATCGCCCTGTCCAAAATCCTTCTCCAGTCGCCTGACCTTCTTCTCCTCGATGAGCCGACCAACCACCTCGACCTTGAATCCCTCATCTGGCTTGAAAATTTCCTGGTCAACTATCCGGGCGCCATGGTCATCGTTTCCCACGACCGGGTCTTTCTCAATCACCTCATCGATCGAATTGCCGAGATCGAAGGTGAGAAGATCGACCTCTATCATGGCGATTACGACCACTACCTTGAAGAGAGAGAAAATCGCAGGGAGATCCTTGAGGCGACCTTCAAGACCCAGCAGAAAAAGATCGAGCAGACCGAAAGATTTATTGAGCGATTTCGAGCCAAGAACACAAAATCGAGTCAGGTCCAGAGTCGGATCAAGATGCTCGACAAGATAGAACGGATCGAACTGCCCAAAGAACGAAGAGAGATACGATTCGAGTTCCCTGTTCCAAAAAGGAGTGGACATCGCGTCATCGAGGTGAAAAATCTTCATAAACGTTACGGAGAAACAGTGGTCTATGAAGGCATCGACCTCTCCTTGTTTCGGGGAGACAAGGTGGCCCTGGTCGGTCCGAATGGAGCGGGTAAGTCAACTTTTTTAAAAATTCTGGCTGGCGTTCTCGATTACGAGAAAGGAGAAGTCCTTCTTGGAAAAGATGTGACCCGAGCCTACTTTGCCCAGCATCAGTTCGATCTCCTTCGTCCTGAAAATACTGTCTTTGAAGAACTTCTCTCCATTACCACGGATGAAAGTCAAACCCAACTCCGGACTCTCCTTGGAACCTTTCTTTTCGTCGAGGATGAAATCGAAAAGAGGGTCTCTGTCCTGAGCGGCGGTGAGAAGAGTCGTCTTGTCCTTGCGAAGATGCTCCTCAAACCTGCCAACCTCCTTCTCCTCGATGAGCCCACCAGCAATCTCGATATTGCATCGAGAAATGTACTGGAGATGGCCTTGAAGCAGTTTCAGGGAACGATCTGTCTCATCACGCACGACCGCCATCTGATCAATCAGATCGCCAGCAAGGTGATCGAGATCGATCAGGGAACTCCCACTGTTTTCATCGGGAATTATGATGATTACCTCTATAAAAAACAACAGCCCTCCTCAACTGTAGGGGCAATTCATGAATTGCCCCTACCTGCAAAGCAAAGACCTTCATCCAGATCAAAGGAAGAGAGGCGAAAGAGGGCGCAGGAGATGGATCATTTCCGCAAACAGATCTCCGGCCTCGAAAAAAGATTTCAGGAAGCAGAGAAATCCCTTCAGGAGGCAACACAGAAACTGGATCATCTTAATCAGAGACTCTCCGACCCCAATCTCTACCTTAATCAGAAAGAGACTTACGAAACTGTCCAGGCTCATAAACAAGTCAAGGAACAGGTGAAGGAGTTGACGCAGATCTGGGAGTTTCTCGCCCTTGAACTGGAAGAGATGAAGATGATGAATCTGATGACAACCACCCAAGAATAGTGTCCAAATTTCAAAATAACCCAAAACTGATAAAACCACTTTCCATCTAAAAAGGTTTACATCCAACTTCCTATCAACGAGATGCCTTCCTTTCTTTCAATTGAAGATGTCAACCAGATATCTTCAGTTGCGGTAAGGTGCATGGAGTGGCAAGAAATCCTCAGTTTTTGGATGTCTAAAATACCGCCAGTAAACCCCGTTAGAAAGGGTGCGACTTTCCAACGGGATAGCTCACACGGGGCTTTAAACTCCGTGTTCGCTCAAAAGGAAACTAACTCATACCCGCTGCAAGCCCCGATTGAAGCTAAGCTTCGCACGGGGCAAGCAGCGGGGCTTTCTAACGGGAGAAATCAATGAGACGGAAAAAGGAAAGTCAGAGTAAATAGATCCTGCCTTCTGATAATAAAATCATATTATTTCATAAATCGCCCCCTGATACCCACTAGAACGATCAGAGCTTATAGGCCATTTGATCGTTCAAACTCGAAGACAGCTCTTTCTGCGATAGCTTGTCCCCATTCCTGCACAAAATGACCAGCCTCCGGCAATTCTATAGGTGGTGGGCAATTGCGAATGATCGCATGTAAATGTCGCATTACGGTTGGCCCGAGCACTGGATCTTTCATTCCGATAACCATCAAACTCCTTCCCCGCCATTCATTTTGCCACCATGCGCGTGCCTGCCGAGACAGCCCAGCCCCTGGTCCATCCGGTCGGTCCGGAACCAACTCGGGGAAACGGCGTACACCCGCCCTATAGCTATCATCCGGAAAAGGCGCCGCATAAGCTGCAGCCTCTTCTGCGCTGAGCCCCGGACAGCTGCGCTGCATTAATGCAGCAATATCGAAATCAGGCCGGTTCCTGACGAAAGCCCGCCAAGCCAGAAATCCCTCGCTTAATGGAACATCACCCGTTCCCAGCATGGTATTCATAACAAGCAACGCTGAAAATCGGTCGGGTCTGCTCATTGGCAAGGTTAGACCAAGCAAACCACCCCAGTCTTGGCAGACCAGCAGGATATTCTGAAGATCCAGCTGATCAATCAATGACAGCAACATCTCGCGATGAAAATGAAAGGTATACACTGATTCTTCGACCGGTTTGTCTGAGCGTCCGAACCCGATTAAATCGGGTGCTATAACTCGATGACCTGCTTTGACAAATACGGGAACCATTTTCCGATAGAGGTAGCTCCAGGTTGGTTGGCCATGCAGGCATAACCAAATCTTATCGGCATTCACAGGTCCCGTGTCTACATAGTGAACGCGAATGCCATTAAACCCTGGCAAATTTTCCAGGTAGTGCGGAGGTGATGAAAATCCAGGCAGGTTCAGAAAACATTCCTCAGGTGTTCGTAGCTTTTCCATTTTTCCTCCATATCTTTCTGCATGAAGCAGTTAGTCATCCGATGAAAACCTAAGCCGAAACGGCCCACGGGGCTACGATCGGCTGGAACACCTCGTTGGGCGCTCTTGAACTACAGGTTCAGATTGGATTTTCGAAAAGGCTATTCAAGCAAGGTATAGCCTTAGCAATTTGCTCTGACTTTTCCCAGAAGTAACACTTTCATGTCTCCTTTTGCTTTGTAACTAGCAAAAAGGAGATAAGGAGCGAGCACACTCATTCCCCCAAAAAAGCCCAGCACTCCCAGTGCAAGTCCGCCGGGCGAGAAATGATGGCGCCAAGCGAGCCATAATCCGGAAAGTATCAGAAAGCCCATGAAGTCTAAATTGAATTGCCCGGCCCAGGTCATTGCCGCCATATCGCCGAAAAAAACCGGGAACAGGTTCCATCCATGATGGATACCTACAATGGCTGTGTAAATGATAATACATGTAAAAATCACACCCAAAAGAATTCTAAATGCGCTCATAGGTTTTCTCCCTTCAAAATGAATATACGTTTCATAATAACCCGCAAGGTAATTGAATTCTCTTTACGATAATTATATCATTGCTGGTAATGAAGTCTATTACCTCGGAGGTAAAATTTATGCGTAATTTGGTTAAAAGCGAAAAAAAACACAAATCGGTTGGTGAAATATTACGTTTCTGGAGACAGTTAAATAGGGTAAGCCAGATGGACTTAGCTCTGGATATTGATATTTCCACTAAGCATTTGAGCTTTGTAGAAACCGGCAAGTCTAAGCCAAGCCGCGATTTAGTTTTAAAATTTGCCCATTCGTTAAAATTGCCTTTCAGACACCGAAATGCTTTTTTGATAGCAGCTGGCTATGCTCCTGAGTTTGAAGAACAGCCTTTTGGTGGACAAAAGATGGAAATAGTCAGAACCGCTTTGCGCCGAATGATAGAAAAGCACGAGCCATACCCTGCCTTCGTGGTCAACACAGGCTATAAAATTCTGATGAAAAATTCCGGTTATGACAAAATGGTGAGGTTCTACGCTGGAGAAAATGCCTTAAAGAAGTATGACAATGCGATTCGCATTCTTTTTTCAGAGGATGGCTTACGGAATTATGTTAAAGGTTGGCCTGCTGTAGAACAATTTCTGCTGGCCCGATTGTGGGAAGAGGTGGTTTCAACTCAAAATGTTGAATTGATTGCATTGTACAAAGAAATTTCACAGTCGAGGTCCAGTGATGCTCCCATTGACTTTCAAATTGATAATAATCTTCCAATCATGAGTTTGACCTTGGAAAAAAAGTCAATGAAAGCAAGCTTTTTCACTACGATTACAACACTTGGAACACCTCTTGATTTAACTACCCAAGAACTCCGAATAGAGTTACTTTTTCCATCGGACGAAGAGGCAAAACAATTGTTTCCCCTTGAAATGCAAGAAGTGCTTTCTTGTAAAGATTGCTGATGATGATAACCCTCCAGCTGAACAGCCAAATAAGGTGCATTTAGTCTGCTAAAAGCTACGATGCTTAAATTCAAACGGCTACCGTTGATCCTAAGGAAAACAACAAGTTTACCCTTTGCGGGTGTATCCAGTGGCCGGATGGGTGAGGCAGAAATCGTTTTGGCAAGGATCCATTTCTGCTATCTATACTCTGTTTCCAGGCTCCCTAATATGTCTCTGTTGGATACTCATCTATTGAACAAGTATGCCCCATTTCTTCGAATGGAAATTGTCAACTCCTGAAGCATTCATCTTTTGTGTAATAGGTGAATTTCGCAAAAAAGAAATGCAGTTAAATTGGGCCGATTTTTAAAAGAATCGAAGAATAGGGGTCTGCATCCCGATTCCAAAAAAGGCTGGGAAGGGAATGGCGACGATTTTGGGGGCATTGGGACGATTTCCGCCCTGAATAGATAGTCACAGAATCGCCGTATCGTGGTTAGTTACTCAATGGTTAATTGGTCGAGAATAAATTCCTTTCATTTTTCAATTTCGATAATTTGAGTGGACATGCTCATATTATCGCGATAAAATGAGCGCTAATTTGTGAAAGCGTCGAGGCCAAAAATGAATGAATTCATTTTAAAAGGTTATATTCCAGGAGCGATTGGAAGAATCGCAGAGCTTCATGGAACCTATTATCACCAGAACTGGAGGTTTGGGCTCTTCTTCGAGGCCAGGGTGGCCACTGAAATGTCCGAGTTTCTCAGCCGGTTTGATGTGTCACGAGATGGCTTCTGGACTCTTTGTAAAAACGACCGGGTCGAAGGAGGAATTGCGATTGATGGAATTAAGGCGCTCACCGAAGGAGCTCATCTTCGATGGTTCATCCTCTCTTTAGAGGTGCGGGGCCAGGGTTTCGGCAATCGATTAATGGAGGAAGCCATCTCATTCTGTAAAAAGAAAAATTACAAAAAGGTCTACCTCAACACGTTTGAAGGGCTTCATCCCGCGCGCCACCTCTATGAGAAGTTTGGATTTAAGCTCATTGAACAAACCGAAGGAACTCAGTGGGGAACAAAGGTCATCGAACAGAAATTTGAACTCAATCTGTAGAAATTGGGGACGGGTTCACATTTTATCAACGGGAAGAGAACAGGTGGATTTTGGAAGGAAAAAAATGTGAACCCGTCCCCAATTTCAGGAACGGATCAGAAGTCCCTTTGCAAATCTTGGGTCGAACTCCTCCCCGTCAGGGACCTTACCGAATTCAACTGCAAACAGATCGAGACAGAAATTCTGAAAGGCAGTGAGGTGTTCCAGCTGCTGTGGATTGTTTTCCATTGAACTCAACCCTTCTCTCAATCTATTTCGAAGATCCATACGGATCGTTCCTTTTCCCTGAATATCTCTTTCGAATAGATGTGAAAAAAGGCCTTGCATTCGAAACTTTTCGATCGGTTCAAATTGAAATATCCCCAGAAGAACCTGGTTTGCCAGAGCCGTTAGAAAAATGGTGGAAAGGGTGATCTCCTGCCACCTCTCAGGATAGCACCCGCTTAAGTCCATCTCCTTCAAAAACTGGGTAGAAACTTTCAGCCTCTCCCCGAAAAAGGAGAGGAGCACCTCAATCGAATCTAAAAATTTCTCCATCGCATTTAGGTCACTAAGGTCTTTAAAATCATTATAGACCCCGTCCCGATAAAAAGCCGGTCTTTTCCTTAAGACCCCTTCCATCTTGTCAAAATAGGGAGTGTCGAAAAGGACGAGATGCTCCGGTTCTTTCCCGAGCCAGGAATTGCTTAGAATCAGGGAAGCTCTTCTCCTTAACAGGAGGGTGAGACTCAAACCGCATTGAAAGATCTTTTGAATGGGAAGAGAGCGGAGGATGTCAATGCCCTTTTCTTCCTCTTCACCGCTCAAGTATTGAAGGCCAAGGTTCAAATAGTGATAGACCTTATGGATCACCCTCTCCGTGCCAGAGAGATTGGAAAGGTCGATTGCCTCTGCGATGATGGCCTTATTACAGAGGGATGTGATCTCCTGTTTCAACCGATCCTGTTCCTGAGGGTCGTCTATCTGTGAGAGGATTGCCGAGAAGAAAGGGCCTTCGTTGTGAAAGGTCAGGTAGTAAATGGAGCTTTCCCTCTGCAATGGTTCAGCACCCTTTGGCTTAAATGCACCCTCTCTTTTCAACAGGGATTCCGGCCGGATAAATTGGTAAATGTCCAGCGCTTCCTCAACATCGGGAAATCCGTAATCATTCAGCCGGCTATTTCTGAAACGGTATCCTGTTTCTTCAAGCTCGGATTCCAGTTCGCAGATGAGCGCTTCCATCAACCTCCGGTATCCTTCGCTATTAACTTGATAGAATGTTTTTATGAAAGGCTCAAAAACCTCCCTCCCCTTCAGCCCTTTAAAATCGATGAAATAGTATTGGTCAAGAGTGAAGGGAGGAATCTTGTCCATTCTCTCAGTAAGTTCTCCCTCCAGTGTGGTGACACGAAGAAACTTTTTAAGGATAAGGGCGACAAATTCCGGGTCTGCTGACTGGATAAATTGAATCACTTTCTTCTCGCCTGACTCGAGAAGGATTTCCATCCAGTGAAGAACTTTCTCCGGATCGAGCTGATCCCTCTTCCAGAGTTCGATGTCCAGGAGATACTGACACTGTTCCGGGGTGGTGAGTGAAATAAGCTCCAGACAATCCTTTTCGCCAACCTCTTTGATCGTTAAGAAGATCTCCTGCTCAGGAAGGGATGGAACCAACTCTTCTGGATGCTCGGAGAGAAAGAGGATTTGAAGCCGCTCTTTCCCACGGCTTCGAAGAATGAGTTCTAATTGATTCTGAAGGGTAAGGAATTGGAAAACTTTCTTGGCTTCCTGCGGATCTTCAGGTAACGTTACTGAAGAGGGATCGGTCATTGGAGTACCCCTCAGTGCCTGATAAAAGAAGGGCGAGTTTGAAACCCGCCCTTCTTAGATTGATCGTTAAATGGCTATGGGTGACGATTCTCGTATCGAAGCAAGAGGCTCGATAAACGAAGCTCGATCATCCAGTTTCACTTCACGAGCCTCGATACGATTTTCGACAACGGGAAACGAAATCTATCTTTTAATAAGCCGGTGGCATGGGTGGACCGCCAGCCTGATCCTTCTTCGGTTTCTCGGCGATGACCGCCTCAGTGGTGATCAACAGGGAAGCCACGCTAGCCGCATTCTGTAGGGCCAAACGGACGACCTTGGTCGGATCGATGATACCGGCTTCGATCATATCCGTATATTCTTCCTTGTCGGCATCAAACCCAAAATTTCCTTTTTCCTCTTTCACTTTCTCTGCCACCACAGAGCCTTCCAAGCCCGCATTCGCCACGATCTGGCGGATCGGCTCCTCAAGGGCCTTCTGAATGATATCGACGCCGGTCTGACGATCGGGATCAAGTTTCACCTTCTTCAACACAGGCAGACACCGGAGGTAGGCAACTCCACCGCCGGGGACAATGCCCTCTTCCACGGCTGCCCGGGTCGCATTGAGCGCATCCTCAACCCGTGCCTTCTTCTCCTTCATTTCGGTCTCAGTGGCCGCTCCCACCTTGATCACGGCCACGCCTCCTGCCAGTTTCGCCAGCCGTTCCTGAAGCTTCTCTCGATCGTAATCGGATGTGGTCTCGTCGATCTGAACGCGAATCTGCTTGATCCGGCCTTCAATGGCAGAAGCTTTGCCCGCTCCTTCCACAATCGTGGTATTGTCCTTATCGATCACCACTTTCTTGGCTCTGCCAAGATCGTCCAACTTCATCTTCTCCAGTTTGACTCCAACATCTTCCATGATGGCTTGCCCGCCGGTTAAGATAGCGATATCTTCGAGCATTGCCTTTCTTCTGTCACCAAAGCCCGGGGCCTTGACGGCCGCACACTTCAATGTCCCGCGCAGTTTGTTAACAACGAGAGTGGCAAGGGCCTCCCCTTCCACATCCTCTGCGATGATCAGGATGGGTCTTCCGGTTTTGGCCATCTGTTCCAAAATGGGAAGAAGTTCCTTCATGCCAGAGATCTTCTTTTCGAAAAGGAGGATATAGGGGTCTTCAAGGACCGTCTCCATCTTTTCCGGATCGGTCACGAAATAGGGAGAGATATATCCCCGGTCAAACTGCATTCCTTCGACCACATCCAGGGTGGTCTCTATGGCCTTGGCCTCTTCGACCGTGATGACCCCCTCTTTTCCCACCTTGTTCATGGCCTCGGCAATGATGTCACCAATGGTTTTATCATTATTGGCTGAGATGGTTCCGACCTGGGCGATCTCCTTCTGCTCTTTCACAGGCTTGGAAAGCTTCTTCAATTCCTTGGTGATCTCTGCTACAGCATGATCAATCCCCCTCTTCACATCCATGGGATTGGTCCCGGCTGCTACCACTTTATATCCCTCACGGTAGATCGCCTGAGCCAAAATGGTTGCTGTCGTTGTCCCATCGCCTGCCGTATCCGAGGTCTTGCTTGCCACCTCTTTGACCATCTTGGCGCCCATATTCTGAAAATGATCTTCCAGATCAATCTCCTTTGCCACAGTCACTCCATCCTTGGTAACCAATGGCGAACCGAAAGATTTCTCCAGGACGACATTTCGACCTTTGGGACCCAGGGTCACCTTTACTGCGTTGGCTAAAACATTAACCCCTTCTAAAATCAAATTTCTTGCTTCCTGATCAAACTTCAATTCTTTTGCCATGAGACTCCTCCTTTCTCATTTCTCACTTTTCGATGACAGCAAGGATTTCATCCTCTCGCATCATCAGATGTTCTTCTCCGTCAATCTTCACCTCTGTGCCTGCATATTTAGCAAAGAGGACTCTGTCACCTTTCTTCACATCCATCGGAATATTTTTTCCGTCCTTACCAACCCTTCCCTTTCCCACAGCGACAACTTTACCTTCGATCGGTTTCTCTTTGGCTGAATCGGGGATAATGATCCCACCCTTCGTTTTTTCTTCTTCTTCCAGCCTTTTGACGATGAGCCGGTCATGAAGCGGCCTGATTTGCATAGAGATAGACCTCCCTTCTAATAAATTTAAAAATGTATAATCATCAAATCCTGGTTTGTCAACCCGACTTCTTTTTTAAATCCAAAGGCCAGGATCATTCTAAAATAAGCTTTTTAAAGTATTATCAGATAGTTAAGGCTTTATTGGGAGAGACCATATCCATAGAATTCCATTGATTTTTTCAAAAAAAAAGTTTATGAAAATCCTATGGATTTTCAAGACTCTTTCATTGCCACGGCTATTGGGTCTTTCCCCCATAAAGAGGAGAAAAAGGTATTACCTCTCATCCTACGGGATTTTCCCTACATACCGTTCTGGCCCCAGTTGCCCAAACGTTCCTTTCTCGAAGGGATGGTGGCCCAGTATTCCGAAGGTTTCCCATCCCTGAAAGTGGACAAAAAAGAACAGAGGCTTTGGGTTGATACCTCTTCGGGCTTTGATGAGGACGTGGAGATGTTCTATCAGGCGGTTGAAAAGGAGGATATTCAGTTTTTCAGGATATCCGAAGATTACGCAAGAGGTCTTCGTCTTCTTAAAGACATTGCAAGGGAGGAAGTCCGAAAAAAGATCAAATATATTAAAGCGCAGGTCACAGGCCCCATCACCTTCGGGCTTTCCTTATTAGATCAGGATAAGAAACCCATCTTCTATGATCCCACCTGGAGAGAGATCCTCATCCATCATCTCTCATTTAAAGCCCGGTGGCTGGAGAAGACCCTTCATGGCCTCTTTCCAGGGATTCCAACGATCCTCTTTTTTGACGAACCTGCCCTTTCCTCTTTTGGTTCCGCCTTTTCAGGCTTGAATCAGGAAGACGTGCTTCTTTCCCTCAACCAGTGTTACAGCGCTGTCAAAGGATTAAAAGGAACCCACTGTTGTGGAAATACGGACTGGAGCCTGCTTCTCTCCACTGACCTCGATATCCTCAACTTCGATGCCTACGGGTACCTTGAAAACCTCTCCCTCTATCCCAAAGAGTTGAAAAAATTTTTGGAAAGAGGAGGGATTCTGGCCTGGGGCATTGTCCCCACAAGTGAGGATGTGGAGAAAGAAGATGCTCAAAGCTTGGTGAAGCGTTTTGAGAAAGGGGTTGAGATCCTTTCAAAAGAAGGCATCGACCCGAAACTCCTAAAGAGGGCGATCATCACTCCCAGCTGCGGCACGGCCTCGCTTTCCATTGAACTCGCCGAACGAGTCTGCCATCTCACCGCCGAAGTCTCAAACCGGTTAAGAGAAAAATAATTCTACCTTACCTCGGAACTTGACAGAACCTTTGAAAGTAGTGTATTGTCATACAGGAGGGTAACAATGCGATCTGTTCTATCCATTAGTTTGTCGGAGAAAGTGGCTTCGGATCTTGAGGATTATGCCAGAAAGACCGGAAGGACGAAGAGTGATGTCGTCAAGGAATCGATCAGCCTCTATCTCTGGGAAGCGCGTTTCCGGAAAATCCGTAAACAACTTGCTGTCAATGCAAAAAAAGTGGGCATTGTTAGTGAAGATGATCTTTTTAAGGCAGTATCATGAGGGTTGTCTTCGATACCAATGTACTTCTTGCTGCTTTTCTCACTGAAGGGATTTGTGCAAAACTCCTCGCCCGATCGAGGAAAAAACAATTTCAGCTTTTTATCTCTCCTGATATCCTCCGGGAATTCGATAGAGTCCTTTCCAAAAAGTTTTTATCCTCGGCCCAACAGATCAGAGAAGCCCATCAAATTATATTAGAGGCTGCCCATCTTGTCGAACCTCCCCACGCTTTGGTGAGAGAAGTCTGCCGGGATCCTGATGATGACCGAATTCTATCGTGCTCAGTCGCCGCCAAAGCGGATTATCTCGTTTCAGGAGACTCCGATCTATTGGACTTACAAGAATTTCAGGGAATAGAAATAGTCAACCCAAAAACCTTCGAAATGCTCTTTGAAGATTGAAAAACGTAAAGCACGGTTAACTTTCCATCTTCCTTGTAAAATAATATCGGTAACTACTCGATCTTCCTTACCATAACGCTATAACAAAATAGTAGATCATTATCCCGGAAACTCCCAATCTCACAACTGTTGCAAACAGCGTTCCCATCATCACCCCCCAACCTGCCCGGAGAGATTCTCCTTTCGTTTTCCCGGCTAACCACTCGGCAACGACGGCTCCGAGAAAAGCCCCTAAAAGCATGGCCAGGGGTGAAAAAAATATCCCGATCACCATCCCTAACACAGACCCCCAGACTCCCCATTTCGACGCCCCATATTTTTTGGCCCCTAACAACGGAAGGACATAATCCATCACAATCACCAGGACCGTAACAATGGCAAGGATGATGACCAACGTCGGTGTCAGAGGAGGGGAGAAATGTTTTATCAGAGCCAGCAGAAAGATCCCGGCAAAACTGAGTGGCGGACCCGGAAGAATTGGAAGAACACTCCCTGCCAGTCCGAGAAGCATCAAAATAGAGCCGATAACGATCGTAAGGGTTTCAAGCATCGACCACTTCCATGAAGAAGTTGACTCAATTTTTCAGTCAGAGGGTTTAGCGATTAAATCAGTTCTATATGTTTCAGAAAGAGAAATCAGCGTCTGATCAGACTGCGTTCCTCTGCTTAATTCGATTTTTTATAGCTGATGGAGATGCCCGCGCTGCTGGAGCGGTCGAAGGTGGTCTGGTAGTTGGGAAGTTTCTTTACATAATCGAGGAAATCTTTGATACCTCCATAGGCATTGGTCACATTGTGGGCCGTGAAGCAGCCACCAACAACCAGCTTGGGGTCCACATCCTTAAAGTATTGCGTATACCAATCCTTATCGGCATCTGAAAAGACAAAATCGAAGGGGCCTTTCAGTTCCTTCACCAGCGAATGGGCATCGGCCAGCTTGGCATCGATCCATTCTTCCACTCCCGCCTTCTTGAAGTTTTCCAAAGCGGTCTTATAACGACCCTCATCGATTTCAATCGTGATCAGTTTACCGCCTGTCTTGCTCAATGCCCAGGCCATCCAAATGGCCGAATGTCCGGTTGAAGTGCCGATTTCCAACGCCCGTTTGTAGTTATTCTTGACGATCAAATTGTACAAGACCCTTCCATCTTCATAGGGGACATTCCAGTCATGCCATTTCGTCCGGTTTTCATTCAAAAATTTTTCCACTCTCCGGTCCAGTGCTGTCTGGGCTGGAGCGGCCTGAGCGAAGACCATAAGTGGAACGCCAACCAATAAGATCGATAGGCCCAAAGAGGCGACAAACGTCTTTATCAATCCCTGTCTCATAGATTGATTTCTCATTCCATTATAACACAGAATTTTTAGATCGATTGTCAGGAATATTGATCTTGAACCGGGGCGGGGAAATCTGTTCACTTTTACAGACAGGACATCGTCCCGGGGTATTCAGGCGAATCCGTTTCTTAAAAGAGAAACCACACTCCATACAAGATGCCGGTTTTGCAATCAGATGTCGAGGATGAACCGATTTGGCAATACGCGTGAGATGATCGAGGGTTTCCTTCTCTTTCATCCGGAACAACCTCGAAATCTCCCTCACATTGAGTTCTTCTCTTTCCAGCGCCTCAGCAATCTTCTTCCTCGGTGTCAACATCCGATTATGGATTGATTTTAGAGAGCGGGACGCCACCGTGTGCGATGTTCTCTTTGGGAATCTCATAGAGGATAATGTGGACTCGGTCTTTTGAAACCTGAAGCGCTTCGGCGACTGCATCCGTCACTTTCTGAATGAGATGCTCTTTCTTTTCCGGTGTTCTCCCTGGAAGCAAACTGATCTGAACGGTTGGCATACGAATTTCCTCCTTAAAAAACGTGTCCGTGACCGTGTTCCGTGTCTGTATCTCCTAATCTCGATCCGATTTGCGGACACGTGACACGCGACACGGATAACGGTGTTCAGGGTTTAAACACTTTCCACCACGGTTCTTTTCCGCCACCAAATTTTTCCAATATCTCAAGGGCCAATTGAATTCCATCTGAAACATGCTCTTCGCCAATGCCAGGCGCAGTGAAGACATAGATTACAATGTTCCTGCTTGAAGGATCGATCCGGGTTTTGAAATCAGGTCCCTGAAAGAGGGAGCAGACGATCTCTTTTTCATCTCGAAGTGCGATCTCATCTCTTTTACAAATAATCGTCTTACCTGAAACGGCCTGGAAGGTCTCTCCTTCATCAGCAAGGTCGAGTTTCCATGATCCCTCAAAATGGTCCAGGTCCTGAATGGCCATTAGAATGCCGTGATTCATCTCTGCGATGATGTGGGTATCAATATAGAGATTGTGGATGGGAAATCCCATCTCAATGGTCCGTTTCAAATGGCCTGGCAGGGGACACGGATATTCCCAATCTTTAAAGAATTGATCATAAAGATGGATGCGTGCTTCGATATCGGCAAGATGGGCTCTCCTTCGCATCTTTCTCAGGAGGTCTCTTTTATAGAGTTTGAAGGCTTCACTCTTTTCAAAATAGGCGCAGTCCCGGATTGTCCCGATTCCAAAACTTAAATCAGGAAATCGCTGACGATACGCATCTGTGATGGTAAGGGAAACGTCTCGTTGCATAGTTAGCCTGAGAAAGAAAGGTTTTGTCTAAAGGTAACGGTAATCCCGCGTTTCGCGGGACCCGTATCGTTCATAACCGAACCGACACAAGCGTCGGAAAATCTCCCCTCGCCCCTCTTTGTCAAAGAGGGGTAATTCCTCCCTTTAGCAAAGGGAGGTTAGGAGGGATTTTACATACTGATGCTTTTACTACTTTTAGACTGTTCATAATGATTCCGGCACATAGATGCGTCTCATTTTATGGATCTCGTGGATCCGCATCTCCGCATACCGATTGGCTGCTTCTATGGTAAGAATGTTCTCTTTTTGGGCAGTCTCGAAGATATGCAGAAGGCGGTCATAGATCCTCTCTGTCTTTGTCTTCACCCGCTCCGGGCGATAGCCTTTCTCCTCATCAATGGCCTGAATGACGCCCCCGGCATTGATGACATAATCCGGCGCATAGAGAATCCCGCGTTCATGGAGCATCCGCCCGTGCCGCCCTTCTTGTTCTAATTGATTGTTGGCGCAACCCGCTACCACCTTGCATTTCAATTTTGGAATGGTCCGGTCATTCAGGACGCCACCAATTGCACAGGGAGAGAAGATATCGCAATCCACCTCATAGACTTTTTCAAGCGTAACCGCTTTGTATCCATATCTCTTCTGAAGATCCTGAAGGGTCTTTTCGTTGATATCGGTGGCAATGATTTCCAGGCCCCCTTCTTTGAGATACCCTATCAAGGGTTCTCCCACGGCTCCCAGTCCCTGAACAGCGATCTTCTTTCCGCGAAGGTCCTCGCTGCCCCAGATGAACTTTGCACATGCCTTCAATCCTACATAAACTCCGTACGCAGTAATAGCTCCCGTATTTCCAGAACTTCCCTCCTCTTTGGGTCTGGCAAGAATGTGACGGCTTTCCTTTCCCATGATCGAGCCATCCGCTTCATTGAGATTGAGATCCGCAGCCCCTGTAACGAACCGCCCCTTCAAAATCTCAATGAATCTCCCATAGGCTCTGAGAAAGGCTTCGTTCTTATCATTATTCGGGTCGCCCCAGATCACCCCCTTCCCGCCGCCTTTATCCTCATCAGCCGCTGCACATTTGTAGGTCATTGCCCTGGAAAGTCTCATCGCATCCTTAAGGGCATCCTCCATCGAACCATAGTTGACCATCCTCGTCCCGCCACATGCATGGCCGAGTGTGGTGTCATGGATGGCGATGATTGCCCTCATTCCTGTCTCTTTATCATAGTTGAAGATGACCTGCTCATGTCCTCCCTTTTTCATGAGTTCGAAGATATCCATTTTCATCCCCCCTTTTGAAAATATTGTTCCAAACATAGAGACAAATAGCACGAATGACAGCGAATAGGCTGTATTCGTTAAAAATGACGGTTGTCGTTGTCAAAGCTTGTATCGAGGCTCGTGAAATCAAACTGGATGCTCGAGCTTCGTTTGTCGAGTCTCTTGCTTCCCCGGCCCGCCCTGTCGATTGGCCGGGGCGGGCGATACGAGCATCGTCACCCATTATCGTTTGACGATCCATATTTATACCCTATCCATTTTTGACCCCTCTGTCAATCGATCAAAAGTGAGCAAAATGATTTGGTCAAGGTTAAGGCAAGGAAGCCCGTTCGGGTTAAGTGAAAGGGTTAAGGCGAAAGATTCTTAATAAATGACTTAACCTAAATATAAAACGGGCATCTTAGCCTTCACCCTATAACCAAACACTTTTTTATGGCTTGAAGTAAACTCCGGGTTGGGGTAAGTTAATCCGCATGATCCGCCTCTATCTGCTTCTTCCCATCGGGATCATTGCCATCTCTACGGCTTCCGTCTTCATTAAGCTCTGCGATGCACCAGCTCTGGTGATAGCTGCCTACCGGTTAACCCTCGCCTCTTTATTCCTGGCTCCTTTTGCCGGTCATAAAAAGATCTGGCAGAACTGGAAAAAACCTGAATGGAGATGGTTAATTCTTTCCGGCCTCTTCCTCGCCCTACACTTCGCTTTCTGGATCGCCTCTCTCAAATTCACTTCGGTTGCCAGTTCAGTCGTTCTCGTTTCCACCAATCCCCTTTTTGTTGGATTAGGGGCTTGGCTCTTCCTTAAAGAGCCCCTGGAACGAAACTTAATCATTGGAATCGGCCTTTCGCTTCTTGGAAGCGGACTGATCAGTTTCGGAGATGTCACCCTATCAAAAGAGGCATTGATGGGAGATGGACTGGCTTTGCTCGGTGCCATCACCGCCTCCGGATATCTGCTCGTTGGGAGAAAGATGAGAAAGGGGCAGGACCTTCTCTCTTATATCTTCCCCGTCTATTCGGCAGGGGCTATCGTGTTGATCATCATCTCTCTCGCTTTTCAAAAACCTTTCTTTGGATATTCCTCATCCACTTATCTCTATCTCTTCCTCCTGGCTCTCGTCCCACAACTGATCGGCCATACCACCTTCAACTGGGCATTGAAATATCTTCCTGCCTCTCTGGTTGCAATTGCCATTTTAGGAGAGCCGGTGGGTTCAACCGTTTTAGCTTTCATCTTCCTCGGCGAGGGGTTGACCCCTTTTAAGATCGTTGGAGGAATTCTCATTTTCGCAGGAATTTTGGTTGCCATAAAAAAGAAGGAATCGACTCTTCCAAAGGAGTAGGGAGATATGAAGATTACAGTTCTAAACGGAAGTCCAAAAGGCGACCTCAGTGTGACCATGCAGTATGTCAATTTTATCCAGAAAAAGTTCCCGCATCATGAATTGAAAATATTTAATATTGCCTCCACGATCAAAAAGATCGAAAAAGATGAAAAAACTTTTCAAGAGATCATAGACGAGGTGAGGTCTTCTGACGGAGTGCTCTGGGCTTTTCCTCTTTATAATCTCCTTGTCGCTTCCCAGTATAAAAGATTCATTGAGCTCATCTGGGAGAGAAATGTCTCTGACGTTTTTAAAAACAAATATACGGCTGTCCTATCGACCTCCATCCACTTCTTCGACCACACGGCTCACAATTACATGAATGCGATCTGTGATGATCTGGATATGAAATATCTGGGGTATTTCTCGGCCGCCATGTATGATCTGATGAGTCGGAAGGGAAGAGAAAAATGGATTCAATTTGCCTCCGAATTCTTCGAAGGGATTCAAAACCGTGTTCCCACGACAAAACAATATGCTCCGATTGTCTATCGCTCTCTTGATTACAACCCGGGACCACCCACACAAAAGGTGAGCATCCAGGGGAAGAGGGTGCTAATCCTGTCCGACCTAAAAGTGCTATCTACCAATTTAGGCAGGATGATCGAGCGATTTAAAGAGGCCTTCGTCGCTGCAGTGGAAGAGATTAACCTCCATGAAGTTGACATCAAAGGAGGTTGCCTGGGTTGTATTCAATGCGGTTATGACTATCAATGTGCTTACGGAAATCAGGACGAATTTGTCCAGTTTTATAAAGATAACGTGAAAACTGCGGATATCCTTCTTTTGGCTGGAACGATTCAGGACAGATATCTATCTTCACGATGGAAAATGTTCTTTGACAGAAGCTTCTTTAACACACATACACCATCTTTAATCGGGAAACAGGTCGGTTTCATTCTGTCCGGTCCCTTGAGACAAATTTCCAACCTCAGGCAGATCCTGGAAGCTTACACAGAATGGCAGCAGGCCAATCTTGTCGATATTATCACAGATGAGGAAGAGGATTCCAAAGCGTTAGATGCACGGCTTCAGCATCTGGCAGAACGGTCTATTCAACTTGCCGAGAAGAACTATATCAAACCCAAGACCTTTCTCAGTGTCGGCGGGATGAAAATCTTCCGGGACGATATCTGGGGAAAACTCCGATTTCCTTTTCTGGCAGATCATCGATTCTATAAAGAACACAATCTTTACGATTTCCCTCATCGGAAATACAAATCCCGGATCATCAACGCCATCTTAATCCTTCTCACAAAGATCCCGTCCATGAGAAAAGAAATCTACCGCAAGAGAATGAAGGAAGAGATGTTAAGGCCTCTCCAAAAGGTAGTCAACGATCAAAAGGGGGGTATACAATGAATCGCAGAAACTTCTTGAAGTGTTCAGGCCAAGGACTATTGTTATTAGGAGGGATGTCCATGATCAGTGCCTGCAGTGGAATCAAGCGTGAGGATCTCCCGCGATCAGACAGTGAGAAGACCTCGATCAAAGGCCTTGAAAGGGATGAAATAGAGATTCTCTATTATGCCTCACTTGCACCCAGTGGCCACAATACCCAGCCCTGGACAGTAAAAATCGTAGAACCGAAACACTGGGTGATCGGCTCCGATAAGAAGCGTTGGCTGCCGGCCGTTGATCCTGAAAACCGGGAACTCCTGCTTGGCATGGGGGCCTTCATTGAAAACCTCGTCATCGCCGCTGGAACCTTCGGCTATGAGGTGGATCTTCAAATCATTGGCAAGAGCCCAATGGACCCTGAGATTGCAGAGGTTTGGCTCAAAAAAGGGAAAACCCTTGATTTTCCCCTTGCGAAAGTCAAACAGAGAAGAACGGTTCGAAGTGGCTTCACGGATCAGGAGATGAAGACGGATGACCTAAAATATATCACCAGACATGAGGCAAAATCTTGTCCTGTTGCCAACGTTCCATCCCCGCACAGTTTCTATTTTCCGAATCATTCTCCTCAGGGGAAATATCTCCAGGAAGGGACGATCGAAGCCAACCGGAAACAAGCGTTTCGTGATCCTGCTCAGGAAGAACTGGCAAATTGGATCCGCTGGTCGAATAAAGAAGCAAAACAATATCAAAATGGATTAACCCCAGAGAGTATGGAAATCAAAGGGATAGCCGGTTTATTTGTCCGGAATTTTTATAATCGTCAATCGGTCCTGAAAGAAAGCTTCCGGAAACAGACAGTCGATATTGTTTCCAAACAGGTGAAAACATGTAGTGGTTGGTTGGTAGTGACCAGTTCTGACTCAAACATTCTGACGTTGATTGAATATGGGAGAGTTTTCGAAAAGATGCTACTTAAAATACGTGAAAAGATGATCGCCATCCATCCCATGACGCAGATGCTGGAAGAAGACCCTGGGAAAAAACAGGTGGCCAAGGAATTAGGTTTAACCGGTGAGATCCAATGGATTCTGAGGATGGGATATCTTAAATCCTACCCGGACCCAGTGAGCTTGAGGATGCCTTTCCATTGGTTTATTCAAGCCTGACGCTTCAGAAAAAACTTCTTGTTTCGCAGATAGAACACGAGGAAGAAATGAGATTCGTTGTCCATGAACACCATGCCACCCGACTTCACTATGACTTCCGGCTGGAAATAGGGGGCGCATTCAAATCGTGGGCCATTCCGAAGGGACCTTCCATGAATCCTGCAGACAAAAGACTGGCTGTGATGGTGGAGGATCATCTCCTCGAATATGGCGACTTTGAAGGAATCATCCCGGAAGGACTCTATGGAGCCGGTTCGGTCCTCATCTGGGACTCTGGCCAGTTCGAAGCAGAAGGAAATCCAGAGATCTCCTTAAAACAGGGCAAACTCCGTTTTTCTCTTAATGGTAAAAAATTGAAGGGAGGTTTCTCCCTTGTCCTGATGAGAGGAAAAACCACGGGAAAGGAATGGCTCCTCATCAAGGGCAACGATGACTTTGCTCAAAGGGACTGGGTGATTAAAGAGGAATTGACACCAGCCAAAAAAAAGAAACTGACCGAAAAAATCCCCCCGTGTGAAACCAGCTGACCCCTGTTATTAATCAATCCAAAATTGTATAGGCACGGAAGATAAATCTCTCCTTCGTTCCCTGTTTACCGGAGGGAGGAATGACCCCTCTTATAACCCCCCTTCCTCCCCCCTTAAATTAAGGGGGGAGGAAGGGGGGTTACGGTCCCAATAAAATCCAATTGACAACCCGAGGCTGTTCGGTCATATTATCCATCGAAAGGGAAACGGTGGGATGGAAGAGCGGGAGGCTAAAAAGATACTCGTTGTCGATGATGAACGGGATACGGTGGAGATGATCACCGCCCTCCTCGAGCTGGATGGCTATCAGGTCTTTCCTGCTTTCTCCGGAACCGAGGCGATGAAGTTCCTTGAGACCGAAAGGCGCAGATCTCCGGAGGGAGAGGCGCCCGTCGATCTGATCCTTCTCGATGTGATGTTGGGCGATGAGGATGGAAGGAATATCTGTCAGAAAATTAAGGAAAACGATCTCCTTAAGTTTATACCGGTCATCATCCTCACGGTCCGATCAAGTCTTCAGGATAAGATCAATGGCCTCAACCTTGGGGCGGACGAATACCTCACCAAACCCTTTATTAACGAGGAGCTCCTCGCCAAAGTTAGGGTGATGCTCCGAATTAAGGACCTTCATGATGAGCTGCGGAGGGAAAAGAATAAGAACATTCTGCTGACTCAAGCTCTTGAAAAACGATACAGTTTTGGGAACATCATCGGAAAGAGTGACAGGATGCAGGAGATCTATGAATTGATTTCAGATATCTCCGATACAGACTCAACTGTCCTCATCCAGGGAGAAAGCGGAACAGGCAAGGAGCTCATCGCAAGGGCAATCCATTTCAACAGCCCGAGGAAGAACAAACCCTTTATCGTTGCCAACTGCTCAGCTTATTCTCAGAACCTCTTAGAGAGCGAACTCTTTGGCCATGAGAAAGGCTCTTTTACTGGAGCCATTCGCAGAAAGGCCGGTCGATTCGAGCTTGCCCATGGAGGAACGATTTTTCTCGATGAAATTGGCGAGGTGTCACCCCCGACCCAGATTCTGCTCCTCCGGGTTCTTCAGGATCACCGATTCGAAAGGGTCGGAGGAGAGGAAACTCTTGAAGTCGACGTGAGGGTGATTGCGGCAACGAACAAAAATCTGATCGAAGAGATGAAGAAGGGGACCTTCCGGGAAGATCTCTACTACCGTCTCAATGTCATCCCCATCTTGGTTCCGCCTCTTCGGGAAAGAAAGGACGATATTTCTATCCTTGCCTCACATTTTTTAGAAAAGTTTAGTCAGGAGAAAGGGAAAAAAATTGCCGATTTCTCACCTGATGTAATGGAAATCTTTTTAGCCCATTCCTGGCCAGGAAATGTACGAGAATTGGAAAATGTTATTGAACATGCTGTCATCATTGCTAAGAAGTTAGAAATATTAACAAAAGACCTTCCTCAGTATCTCTTTCAGAAGCCATTACAGGGGGAACATCTTGTCACTCTTCACGATTTTGAAAAAGACCTCATCTTAAAAACCCTAAAAGAGATGAAATGGAACAAAAATAAGGCCTCAAAAAAGCTGAAGATTAATCGCTCAACCCTCTATGGCAAAATGAAAAGATACGGGCTTTCAGAAGAATGATTTTAATACAACATCGTCTAAAATTATACATATTTATAACTAATTGAAATTATATAATAATTTTTCACTATCACCCAACATATGTATTTTATATGTCTAAATATATACATTCCCCAGCTTTTTTCTATTTTTAAATCCCCCGTCTTTTAAGTTAAAGCCTCAGAACTTTTTAACCTTATTTGTGTCTTTTATCTTGTAATTACCACTTTAAGGGTAACTTTTTTTGCCATTAACGTAGTAATCAGGATTTGGTAATTGGAAATTGAGCTAAAAATAGCTATTTTTTTAACCCTTGGACTTAATTCTTTTTTTTGGTATGAAATTTGCTTAAAAAACAACCAGGAGGTTAATTATGAAGTGCTATCGTTGTGGTGGAGTCATGGTCTACGAGAAGTTTTTCGGTGTCTCCGAGGATTTTTTCGGATGGAGATGCATCTTCTGTAGCGAGATCGTTGATAGCGTTATTGCCGAGAACCGTCTCGAGCAGAGGAAACGTTAATTCCCTCTTTAGAGGATTGGTCTAATTAAAATCTCTCTGAAGGGGGAGGAACGGTGAAGGGAAAAATTTGTATTGTTGACCATGATTTAGCCAGCCGGGGTTATCTAAGGGAATGCCTCGAAAGAGAAGGACACGAAGTTATTATCGTGGACAGTGGTTTTCAGGTGAAACCTCTCCTGAACGGGGAGGGGTTTAATGTCTTTATCCTCAATATCGACTCTCCCGGAGTCCGCGAAAAAAACCTCCTCATTGAATTAAAAAAAGCCCAGCCTTTGCGAATCCTTCTGATCGTTTCTGAGAGAGGGGATTCCTTTCTCAAGGAGGCGATCGACCTGGGCGTCTACGGTTTCATCTACAGGCCTTTTAACACATCAGAAATTTGCACGATGGTCAGCCATTTAATTCGGTAGAAAAGAAGAGGGGTCGCGTGAAGGTTATGGTGACGAAGCCCGTTTCGGTTACGGTTTACGGTTACGTTTAATGAATTAAAAGACGACAAACGTAACCTTTTATTAACGATACGGGTATCGTTACCGTTGCCGTCAACAAAACCGTAATTTATTTAAGCTATGGAAGGAGTCCATTCAGGATGCCTGCCCCAGACAGGGAGTCTTTACGGAACAACGTGCCGGAATTTCCTCTATTCAAAGATCTGTCCATCGAAGACAAACCTCTTCTCGATGTAACCTTCAGTCAATTTCCTCCCCTCATCTCTGAATTCACCTTTACCAACCTCTTCTTATGGCGACATGCCTATCAATTGAAGCTCTCCCGTTTTCAAAACTTCCTCTGTCTCTTTGCAGAAAATAGAGAGCACCCTTTTTTCTTTTCTCCCATCGGAGAAGGAGATATGGTAGAATGTAGCCGTAGATTACTCAGCTCGATGAAAGAAAAGGGAATGGTTGTTAGAATGGCCCGGGTTCCTGAAGAGGTCGTCTCCCGTTTTGATTGGACGTCAGAGGGCTTTGTGACTGAATTCGATCGTGATCAATCCGATTATATCTATCTCTCAGAAGATCTGATCCAGCTGCAGGGAAGAAAATATCATCGGAAAAGAAACCACATCAAACAATTTAAAGAAAAATATACCTATCAATATCTCCCGCTTACCCCCGAGCTGATTTCAGATTGCCTCCGGCTGCAGACAGAGTGGTGTGATCTCCGACAGTGTGAAGTGATACCGGGACTGCACAACGAATCAATCGCCATCAAAGAGGCTTTTTCACACTTTGAAGCACTGGGAGGTCACCCCGTTAGAAAATCCATCGAGGCATTAAACCCCGCCGAAATGGTTCCGAAATACGACCCCGTTACAGACCAGCGGAAATTTTTTTCTAACGGGGTAAAAGGAGGGGTCATCCTGATCAATGACAGGGTCGAAGCTTTCACCCTGGGAGAACCGCTCAATCGGGATACGGTTGTCATCCATATTGAAAAAGCCAATCCGGCTTTCGATGGACTCTATCCCATGATCAATCAGGCCTTCCTTGAGAACAACTGGTCAAGCTATACCTATGTCAATAGAGAGCAGGATCTCGGAGAAGAGGGTTTGAGAAAGGCAAAAGAATCCTACTTTCCCCATCATCTGGTAAACAAATATACCATCGCTCTGCGATGAAGAGAAAAGGAGGGAAAATGAAAAAGAAGAGTGCCCTACCATTTTCGTACAAACGGTTTAAGGAGGAGTTTCCTCAGATTGAAAAGGAATACGATCGGTTGGCCCAAAAATGCCATGCTTCAGGCCCCCTTAATGAGAAAAGCCGAAGACTGATCAAACTGGGAATCGCGATCGGCTCGAATTCCGAAGGCGCCATCAAGTCCCATACCCGTAGGGCATTGGCCTTAGGAATTACTCCCAAAGAGATTCGGCATGCTGTGCTGCTGGGCCTGACGACCATCGGGTTTCCGAAAATGGTTGCAGCCCTGAACTGGGTTCACGAAGCCTTTGATGAAGGTCCCATGAAACATCGAAAGGGAGATTAACAGCTCGTTGAGAGATAAGAAATATCTCTACGTATGGATGAAAAAAGAGGGCAAGGAGAACTGCTGAAGCAATTTATCCTCTCACAGATTGAACAAAAAGGGCCTATCCCCTTTCATCAATTTATGGAAGGGTGCCTTTACCATCCCCAATATGGCTATTATCAATCGGGGGGTTTAAAAATCGGGAAAGAGGGCGACTACTATACCAGTTCCTGCGTCCACCCCCTCTTCGGAGGAATGATTGCCAAACAACTTCTTCAGATGGCGGAGATCTTAGGGGAGGATCCCTTTGAGATCGTCGAGATGGGAGGAGGCAGAGGGTTTCTATGTCAGGATATTCTGGATTGGGCGAAGAAGAAGGCTCCCCATTTTTTTAGTAGACTAAAATATTCCCTTGTCGAAACGAGCCCTCACTTTCTTAAGGAACAGAAAGAGAGGCTCCGTCCATATGAAGAGGAGGGCAAAGTCAGCTGGATGGATTCGGTAACTTTTGAAAGGGGAAAAGCCCAAATCACCGGTTGCATCCTCTCCAATGAACTGGTCGATGCTTTCCCTGTCCATCAGGTCATCTTTGAAAATGGTACATTAAAAGAATGTTATGTGACCCAACGGAACGGCCAACTGAAAGAGGTGGTGGGCGAACCTTCCGATTCCCGTCTCATCCCCTATTTTGAATCATTGAACATTATGCTTCAGGAAGGCCAGAGGGCGGAAGTCAACCTTAAGGCACTGGATTGGATGGAAAGGGTGGGAAGATTTCTGGAAAAAGGATTCGTTTTGACCATTGATTACGGATATCTTGCTGAGGAGCTTTATGCTCCTCAGCGCCGTAAAGGAACCCTTCTCTGTTATCATCGCCATCAGACATCGGAAAATCCTTATCAACATCTGGGAGAACAGGATATGACCTCCCATGTCAACTTCACCGCTTTAATTAAAAAGGGAGAAGAGGGGGGGCTTGGGTTTACCGGGCTGGTGACCCAATACCGTTTTCTCCTCGCCCTGGGTGTGTTACAAGAGATGGAGTCTTTGAATCAGGAGGCTTCAGAACTGGACGGATTGAAATGGAGACTCTCGCTCCTGCATCTGATCGAGCCAGAGATTGGAATGGGTGAGGTCTTCAAGGTCTTGATTCAACATAAAGGAATGGCCAAGCCTGTGTTGGATGGATTGAGGGATCTCAATTCCATTCCCTGGCCAGCTCATTCTCAAAATTTTTCCCCTCCCTTGGTGGGAGGGGATGAAGAGGAGGGGGAAAAATCATAGGGCACCCTCACCCTTGCCCTCTCCCATCAGAGGCTGTGTCGTAATGTCATTGCGAGGGAGTGAAACGACCGAAGCAATCTCATAACGTATTGATAATCCTGAGATTGCCACGCTCCCTCCGGTCGCTCGCAATGACGAAAAGGGGATTGCAACACAGTCTCTCAAGGGAGAGGGAGAAATTCTATCGATTGAATAAAGGAGTTGTTAATGAAGGTTCTTGGAATTTTCGGAAGTCCGAGAAAGGGAGGCAATACAGAAATCCTTCTCGAAGAAATGCTTAAAGGTGCAGAAAAGGAAGGGGTTGAGGTGGAACGCATCCACCTGACCGATTATGCCATCACTCCCTGTAAAGAATGCCATGGGTGCGATCAAACCGGTCGATGCGTCATTCTGGATGATATGGAAAAAATCTATCCAAAACTGTTAGAATCGGATATCATCATTCTGGCCTCCCCTATCTTTTTTTATGGCGTCACTGCCTGGGCAAAGGCTTTGATCGATCGTTCCCAGGCTCTTTGGGCAAGGAAGTATCTTTTGAAAGATCCCTCTTTCGGAAAAGAAGGAAGGAAGAGAAAGGGCTTTTTCATCTCGGTGGGAGCTACCAAAGGGCAGAAGGTCTTTGAGGGAGCGATCTTCTCTGCAAAATATTTTTTCGACACCTTCAATGCGGAATATGCAGGTGAACTGGTTTTTCGGGGAGTCGAAGCCAAGGGCGATATTCTAAAACATCCGGAAGCAATCAAACAGGCTTACGAAGCTGGAAGGAAATTGGTGCTTGAGTGAATTCATAACCCCTCCTAACCTCCCCTTATGTTAAGGGGAGAAAAACCTACCCCCTCTTAGGTTAAGTCGAATAGACCCGACCACGGGAGGGGGAAAGGGGGAGTTACTTAGGATGTCAATATTATTCATGGATGGTTTAATCAAGCCCGGAATGACAAAACACTTACGTATTATTTCAACACTTATATGAAACCACGTTTGAATATCATCTGGAATGAGGTCTATTGCAAACGATGCATCATCTGTGTAGAGGTCTGTCCGGAGAGAGTCCTCTCCCTTGAGATGGATGAGATTGTTGAAAAACCAGGATGTATCCGATGTTATCAGTGCGAACGTTACTGCCCTGACATTGCCATTGAGGTGAAGGATGGGTAGGGAACGGTTTCAAACCGTTCCGTACAGGAGTTCGGAGAATAAAGAAAAAAGATGAAAAAACTTCTTTCAGGAAATGAAGCGATCTTTAAAGGGGCGATCAGAGCCGGCGCCAGATATTTTGCCGGCTATCCCATTACCCCTTCCTCTGAGATCTTACAACAGGCTTCACTCTATTCTGAAGAAAACCCCGAATTTCGCTTTCTGCAGGCTGAAGATGAGATTGCTGCTGCCATCGCAACAATCTCCGCATCGCTCGCTGGCGTTAAATCCTTTACGGCTACTTCCGGTCCTGGATTTACTCTGATGCAGGAGGCTCTGGGGTGGGGACACGCAGTTGAGGCTCCATGCGTCTTTATCAACTCGATGAGAGTGGGGCCATCCACAGGGATGCCCACCCAGCCTGCCCAATCCGATCTCTTTCAGGTCAAGGGGGGAAGTGCTGGCGATTATTATCCCATTGCCTTCTATCCCAATTCCGTGGAGGAATCTTTTCGTCTGACCATAACCGCTTTCAATGCGGCAGAGGAGTCTCTCTCACCTGTCATCCTCCTCGCCGATGCCTTTCTCTCTCATCTCAATGAAATGGCCGATCTCGACGGGATTGAAGCGGAAGTGGTCCCTCGTACGAAAGAGCCTCTTGGTAAAGGTCACAGGCTTTTTACTGGCACTGCCCATGATCGGATGGGAAATGTGAAGACCAATGACCCGGAGGCCTACCGGGACTGGCTCAATGATTTGAAAGAGCGACATTTGACGACTGCTGACAAGTACCCTCTCTACGAATATATCCCAAGAAAGGATTCCGAAACCCTGCTCATCGCTTTCGGGATCACTTCGAGAATCATCTCATCCCTGAAGGAAAGGTTCTCCATCTTCAGGCCGATTCGCATCTATCCTGTTCTGGAGAGGGAGTTGAAGGAGATCACTGAACATTATCGCCACATCATTGTCATCGAGGGTAATGACGGCCAGTATGCCTCGTGGGTGGAATGGGCAATTGGCCGAAAGGTAATGAGAGTTCCCTGCCTGGGGGGAGGGTTCAAACTCCAGTGGATTCAAAGTCAGATTGAGGAGCGATTAAAAGAAGGAAAATGATCGACCGATCTTATAAAGAGCTTCTGAAATTGGGCCGTTTTCCCCATACCTGGTGTCCGGGTTGCGGCATCGGCGCAGTTTTGAAGAATGTCGCCATGGCTATGAAAGAACTTGGCTGGAACAATCAGAACACATCCGTGGTCTCAGGGATTGGCTGTTCGGGAAGAATGGCAGGATATATGAACCTCGATGCCGTTCACACGCCCCATGGCCGGGCTTTGACAGCGGCTGAAGCCATTAAAACGGTCCGCCCCGATTTAAACGTCGTTGTTTTATCCGGAGACGGAGATCTTGGAGCCATCGGCGGAAATCACCTCCTCCATACATCAAGAAGAAATCCAAACATCACGGTCTTCTGTAACGACAATGAGATTTATGGTTTGACCGGAGGCCAGGCCGGTCCCACCACACCCAAGGGAACAAAGACCATCACCTCACCCAGTGGGGAACACTATCAGCCCCTTCGATTGAATCGTATCCTTACCACTCAAGCTCCTTACTTCTATGCCCGCACGACTGTCTATCATCTCAATCATTTTAAGGCCTGTATCCAGGAGGCCCTGCTCTGGAAGGGATTCAGTTTTGTCGACATCATCAGCGACTGCATTGAGCTCAATGGAAGGAGGCTGGGTTTTAAAACAGCCCATCAGATGTTCAAATGGTTCGATGAACGGTTTCATATGGTCGAAGGGGTGAGAGACCATCTCAAAGACGATGAACTTGGAATTGCAAAAAGAGAGGCCGAGGCTGAGGTTAAGGCTGAGGAAGTTCCTATGGGAAAGGTTGAGGTTAAGCATGAAGATTTAAAAACCTTCACCCGCGAAGAACTCAAACATTTCGATGGCACCGAAGGAAGACCCATCTATATTGGTTATAAGGGAGAGGTCTATGATATCTCTGCGAGTCCTCTCTTTCAGGGAGAAAAGAGGATGCGATGTCACATGGCAGGTAAAGATCTGACAAAAGAATTAGACGTCGCACCCCATGGAGAAGACCTCATCTTTAAATTTCCAGTGGTAGGGAGATTGAAGGAGTAGAAAAAATTAAGAAATTCCAAACAATAACTCCCCCTCTTAAGGGGCTGCGTCGTAATTAGCCATTCGCCCTTCGACATGCTCGGGTCGCTTCGACTCGCAACCGAGACGAACGGCTAACTGATTTATATTTAAAATGTCGTAGTCCGTTCGTGGTGAGCCCTTCGACTCACCGTTCGCCCTGAGGTTCTCGAAGGGTGAACGGTTCGCTCAGGATCGAACCATGAACGGAATTACGACCCCCCCCTTAAGTTAAGGGGGGGGTGTTATGATATTAGTGGGAATCGAGTTGAACGGAGAACAAGAATGAAGCGTATCGTCTTTGCGGGCGTGGGAGGTCAATCGGTCAGGGTCGTCTCCCATATTCTGGCCATGGCTTTGATCGAAATAGGTTATGAGGTAGCTCTTCTCTTCGATTACGACTCTTCCATCCGGAATCAGAGAATCACCGCTTATCTCACTTATGATCGAAAGCCCATTGAAAATCCGATGATCGATGAGGCCGACATTCTCATCAGGCTCCATCAAAAAGGAGATCAACTCGTCGCCCAAAAGACGATCTGTGATACCGGACTCTGTACGGATGAAGAGGTTCCTTTCGGGATGATGGGGGTCGAGAAGTTTGGCCAGGTTATTTTTGGGAATATGAT
>Ga0194126_10000482_pt1 | contig 66983 bp, 56 predicted proteins | sample TA2KigC150mmetaG_FD_148641 | JGI IMG/M metagenome (GOLD analysis project Ga0194126, IMG submission 148641) | Freshwater microbial communities from Lake Tanganyika, Tanzania - TA2015035 Kigoma Deep Cast 150m | ecosystem: Environmental > Aquatic > Freshwater > Lake | place: Tanzania: Lake...
CCCTTAAAGGGGTGGGAGGGGGGCTTGGGGGGAGGGCAGGGAGCACTTACAAAAAACTCCCTGGCCCTCCCCCCAAAATATCTTTTCATCCTTTACGGGTGAGCCAACGGCTCATGAGCAACTGTTCGGAAAAGTTATAGGCTGGAAAGCCTGGGCAGCCAGTGCTTTTCATCATTACTTGGGCGCCAGCGGCCCCTGAGCAACTGCTCAATATTCAACCGCTGCCGCTAAAGGGTGGGTGCTATGAAGACCAGTAGCCTCACCCGAGTCTGGGCCTTCAGGCCGTGAGGTTCGGTCACCGGCATAATCTGCAGAATTCCGGGCCGGGCCGGGATCTCTTCCGGCCCCCCGGTGAAAACTCCTTCACCCTCCAGGATCAGCAGGGCCACTTCCGAGTCAGAGGGGTGGGAATGGACCGGCAACTCCTGGCCCGGCTCAAAATTGAAGTTGAGAACCCGCAGGTTGGGGGAATCGAAGAGCAGTTCTCGATAGGGCCGGTCTTTACTGTACTTGGCCGTGTCCTGTAAATTGAAGACTTTCATGGGGTCTCCCCTTCCGAGGGGTTATAGGGGATCGGGCGGCCTGGAGGTTGAGCCGGATAACCCTGGGAAAATCATACATTTGCAGGCAAGAATTGTCAAAAGGTTTTCTTGCTGTCCAGTAGCAGGGTAACGGGGCCGTCGTTGATAAGCCCTACTTCCATCATCTGGCGGAAGCGCCCGGTGGCCACTTTGAGACCATAGCCCACCAGGGCCTGGACCAGGTCTTCGTAAAGTTTTTCCGCCATTTCCGGGGGGGCCGCGGCGTCAAACGCGGGCCGCCGACCTTTGCGGCAGTCCCCCAGGATGGTGAACTGGGGGACCACCAGCGCCTCCCCGTGGATGTCCAACAGGGAGAAGTGCATGAGGCGGCCCTCTCCGGCAAAGACCCGTAGGTGGGCCAGCTTTTGGGCCAGGTAAAGGACATCTTCGGGGCCGTCGTCTCCGGCCACTCCCGCCAGGATGAGAAGCCCGGCGCCGATGCGCCCCACTTCCTCGCCATTCACCCGGACCCAGGCTTCCTTGACCCGCTGCACCACCGCCCGCATGCCACTCCTCCCCATGCCCCCAAAGTGAGTGGCTTTAATTTTACGGGAGCCGCGCCTCGAAGGCAAGGCGGGCAGAGAATGGAGTTGTATTTTTAAGGGACTTTCCTGATATAAATTTTTAACTTATCAATGACGTTAGGCTCCAACGCTTTGCCTCTTAGAAACAAACTGTAATTACCTAAAGAATTTTTTTGCATTTTGCGCAACCACAATAGGAACTCCTTCGCCTCCTCATAGGTTTCAAGGTGAATATCACCGATAGTTTCTATTTCACTTTTAATTTGAACCCTGTTTTTAAGATCTCCTTCGGCGATAAGAGAAAACACAGGGGTCTGAATGTCTTTATTGCCAATTAAAGTAAATTTTCCCAATTGGTTAAGACCAGTCTTTTTTCTCAAATATGCCACTCTATGATAACCTTCGGCGATTTTTTTATGGCCCCCGATTACCTTACGGATGACATATTCATAACCCAAATAGCACTCAAGGGGACCACTTAGGTTAGGCAACATCATGGGTTTGATATTCACTGTCACTTTTCCTGGTTGGGAGAATTCTTTGCCTGCCACCAGGTTGCCGAACTTGACAAACTTATACGGGGTGTGTTCCGAATGTGGCAAATGAAGGGTGAAATCCACGGCGAAAGTCCCGGTGAGGTCAGTGTCCAGCGCCCCTTCCTGGCGCAACACTGCTTCCCGGCCATTTTGCGTCAGTCTTCCCGACAAGGTGATGCGCCGTTTTTTAAGATCCACATCCTCGGTAATATCCTCCGTCGTCTTGAAACGGGGCACTATCTTCGCCGTGGGCCCGCCGGGGATCTGAATACCTTCCACCGTTGCCGTCACTTCCCCTTCATACCCGTGGGTGCGCTTAAGTTTTCCCAAATCCACCGATTGTTCTTTGGTCTCAAAACGGTCCCAAGAAGCGATATACGCCTTTCTCTCATCCGGCGGTCCAGCGGTGGTTCGGGCTGAGGAATTGGGGGGATCAAGGCTCAGGATCACCTGCAATTCGCTTATGCGGTCAGCCGGCCAAAAAAATTTTCCCACCCTTTGAAAAAGACAATTATCTTCTTCACATCCCTGGATGTTTTTTTTGGCCACTGAAAAGACAACCCGGCGTTGGAATTGGGTTTTATCAATGAGCGCGTCGCTGTCCTTTTCTTTATCGGCCAGATGACTTAACAGTTCGGCAATATCTTTTGCCTTGCCCCCCATTGCCTGAATCAAAGCCTGTTGCCCTTCCGGGCTCAGTTTTTCCATAAGGGGCTTGGGAGGGGAGGCAGGCTCCGGGGGCTTTTCCCGAGAAAAAGCAGCTACTTCCAAAACATCGCAACTGCACTGCACTTCTTCCCATCGGGCGGAATCGTAGTAGTGGGTGAGCTTAGTGCTGCTGAATAAGCCACACCCCGAAGTCAGCACCACCAAGACACACCAGCCTATCCACCAACTCCTGCTTTTCATCATCTGCTCCTCCTTGAGCCATGGTTCGGCAATCTCAAGTCATTCGGGATATTATCTTACAATTATTATTACATAATTTGAAATTAATTTATTTCCCATTAAATTTTAATTTATTATCGGCCTCGCATATTCTGCCCCAGGATTAAGTTTCCCTGGTCCGGAGAGTAGCGGTTCTTGGCAAGGACTGCAAAGGCCCGGCTTTTTGGGGGGACACAGGTCACAGACTGGTGGGCGCCGGCAACTTTTCCAAGCCATCAGAAAATCTTTTTGCCGGAAAACTTGGTAACCAGACAATTTCTATGCTAAATTCCTGGTAACCGGATCACCTGGGAGGCAATCAGGAGAAGCGGCCTCGCCGGATATCCCAAAACCAAAAACCCTGAAGAACCAGACTTAACGATGGTTTCATCTCCTTATACCCGCACCAGTTTTACCGTCCCCAACCTCATTACCCTGGTGCGGATACTGCTGACGCCCCTGTTCATCATCTTCTTGATTCAAGGGCGCTACCAGAAGGCCCTCATCGTGTTTGTCCTGGCGGGGCTGAGCGACCTGGCCGATGGACTCATCGCCCGTCTCTGGCAGCAGAAATCGCCCCTGGGCGCCTACCTGGACCCGGTGGCAGACAAACTCCTCATGGCCGCCAGCTTCGTCACCCTGAGCATCGCCCGTCTCATTCCTTCCTGGCTCACGGTGGTGGTCCTGAGCCGGGACGTGGTCCTGGTCATCGGGGTTCTGGTTCTGCGCCTGACGGATCATTCCCTGGTGATCCGGCCTTCCCTGTGGGGCAAATGCTCCACTACCCTGCAAATCCTTACGGTGCTGATGGTCCTGGTGGGCAAACTGTGGCCCCTGCCGCCGGTCTTCCTTAAGGGTTGCTTCTACCTCACCGGAGCTCTCACCGCGATTTCCGGGGTCCATTATATCTACCGCGGGCTGGCCATTTTGGGACAGGCCCCGGGAAACCGTCATGGGTGAAGTGGTTGATCTGGAACGGTTCCGGACCAAGTTGGCCGCGGATCAGGGTTTCCGCACCTGGCTGGCCCGGTTTCAGGAGCAGTTCGGTCCCGAGACCCGGCTTCAGGACCTGAGCGACCAGACCCTCCTTTATCTCGCCAGCCCCGGGGAAGAGAATCTGTATGTTTACTTCGACCTGGTTATGGGAGCCCAGGGCCTGGGGGGGTCCCTGCGCTTCCGGTTGGATGACCTGGACAACGCCACCAAGCTTAAAATCATGGATGTAGCCTTTGCCCTGATGGACCGGGTCCGCTTTGAGGTCATGCGCCGCTTGGGATGGGTGGGAGAGGTGTTGGAGCAGGATACCCCTATCATCCAACTGGTGCGGCAGGCGGTCCGGCGAGGCCAGGAATTTGCCCGGGAGGTGCCCCGCCTCGCGCCCAGCCACCCCGACTATCCCGCCTACGCTAAACTTCGGGCCGCGGACCAGACGGTGTTCCTCCGGAGGCTCATCCCCCGGGCGGTGGGTGAGTTCGAGGCCAGGGTGTCGAAGCGTTAGGGCGGGCCACCTCCTCCGGGAATCTGGCATTACATTTTTGCATTTAAAAAAAATATTGAAATAATTCAACTAACGGCAATTTTTTTCTTGTAAATCCATTTGTTCTATGTATAAGGTGTTTACACTAATTTGCTTATAGATGGTCGGGGATGCCACGGGGAAAAATAAAACGGGTCAAAAGCAGCAGTGAGGGGGGGGACCTTTTTCTTATCAATGAAGTCTCCCGTTTGGTGAACCTTTCCCAAAAGCGGATCCGGGAATATGAGAAGGAAGGGTTTATTAAACCTTTGAGGGAGAAGAACACCAACAACCGCCTCTACTCCCCCTTTGACGTATCCCAGATCAATCAGATCAACAGTCTGATCCACGAACGCGGCTTCACCCTGGCCTGCCTCCGGAACCTCATGGTTCTGGCTCCTTGCTGGAATATTTTTGATTGCAAGGAAAGGGAGCAGTGTCCGGCTTATCAGATCCCCTGGCGGCCCTGCTATGAGGTGCGGGAATACCGGGAAACTTTGTGCAACGGCCCCTGTCCCCGGTGCGCCGTTTATCTCAATCGGAACGTTAAAAAAGAAAAGATTCTGGAAAAATTTCCTCGGGAAGCTTGAACCCTCCTACACCTGGCCTGCCTGAAACCGCTTTCAAAGCCATTTCCCTGGTGGGACCTTCGGGTTCCGGCAAAACTGAACTTATCTGCCGCCTATTATCCTGGTTTGGCTCTCAAGGGCTCAAGATCGCAGTTCTCAAACACAGCCACAAATCAAGTCTGGGGGATGAAGGCAAGGATACGGGGCGCTTTCGCCGGGCCGGGGCAAGCACCGTGGCCTTGGCCGCTCCGGGTCTGCTGCAGATTACCCGCGTCTGCCCCGAAGACCCGCCCCTACCCGCGGTCCTAGAGGCCCTGTCTGCGGGCGTGGACCTGATCCTGGTGGAAGGCTACAAATCAGGGCCCCTCCCCAAGATCGTGGTAATGGCCTCCTCTAAGGAGCCTCTACCGGATTATCCCCAAACCATCGCTCTAGTATGCCGGGAACCCCTCACCGCGCCGCTGCCGGTGTTTTTTCCTCACCAGGCGCCGGAACTGGGGGCTTTTATTCTGGAACGCCTGGGCCGGTCATAATGGCGGCGCCGCGAAAAACATCCGGGGTTGGGAAAGAAAACCCGTCCTGGGCCCGGCCGCCCATCACCGGCGCTATCCTGGCCGGGGGCCGGAGCCGCCGCCTGGGCCAGGATAAGGCCGCCCTGAAGCTGGGCGGCAAACCCCTGGCCGGGTGGGTGGCCCAAGCCTTGGCCCCGCTGGTCTCCGAACTCTGGCTCATCACCAACCGGCCCCTGGAACATCTGTCCCTGGGGCTGCCCCTGCTCACCGACTTGGAACCTCACCAGGGTCCCGCCGGGGGCCTGGTGACCGCCCTGTTCTATGCCCGCACCCCCTGGGTCCTGGCTGCGGCGGTGGACAATCCGTTCCTGGCCCCGCCCCTCCTGGAAGCCCTGGTACGCCGAGCCGGAGAGGGGAATCCCGCCGCGGTGGTCTGCCGCTCCCCCTCAGGATTGGAACCTTTCCCCGGGCTTTATTCCGTGCGGCTGCTGTCCCGCCTGGAGGCCTTCCTGAAAATGGACCGCCGCCCCACCCGCTTCCTGGAAGTCTGCCGCCCCCTGGTTCTGCCTTGGGAGGAAGTGAACCTTCTGGATCCCCAGGGACGCACCTTTTTCAATCTCAACACCCCGGAAGACCTGGCCCGGGCCGAAGCCTGGCTGGCTGCCGAGGCTTCGTGGCAGGATATGAAAAGATAATTATTGGGGAGGGAGCCAGGGGCCTTCCACAGGCGGGACGCCTGTGCCCCTGGCCCCTGCCCCCTCCCCAAACCCCTCCCCCCACCCCATAAGGTTTTTTAAAGTCTCTTCAACGGCCACAGGCTTTAGCAGGGGCCGATGATTTGTGTCCCGAACGCCTAAACCCTGCGGCTACATTTCAAGTCCTGTTCTTTGACGAATGCTAAGTTTACGGGCAGGCGATGGATTTTAAAATAGTAAATTTCCCTTGATTTTTGGGCAAGGATTGGTTATAATTGCAACTAATTCTCAATAAAGCTAATTGTTATGAAACTGGAAATCCGGGTCTTCCAGGAATTTATCCGTAAACGCGGCCTCCGGCGCACCCTGGAGCGGGAGCTGGTGCTCCAGGAAATTTTTGAGATCCACGGCCACTTCGACGTGGATGAGCTTTATCTCAAGCTGAAGCAAAAAGGGATTAAGGTTTCCAAAGCCTCCATCTACCGGGCCTTGCCCCTGTTCCGGGAAGCGGGCCTCATCCGGGAAGCGGATTTCACCGATGGCCACTGGCACTATGAGCACATCTACGGCCACTCTAACCACTCCCACCTCAAGTGCCTGGGCTGCGGCGAGGTGGTGGAGTTCGAAGAGCCTTCCCCCCAGGACTTGGAAAAGCAGTTGGCGAAAAAATACGAGTATCGCATCATCGCCCTGGAGGTCCAAGGCTACTGCCCGGCCTGCCAGCGGGACGCGTAGGGGCGCAATTTATTGCGCCCGAAACCGGCGGGCGTGATAAATCACGCCCCTACATTCTTTAATTGGATTTAAGGGACCTGGAACAAAAAACATAAAACTCAAAACTCAAAACTCAAAACTCGAAACTCGAAACTCAAAACTCAAAACAATGACTGATATGACCACAGAACTTGAAATCATGGGCGAACCCCTGGCCGCCGCGTCTGCCGGGCAGCGGGTGCGTATCACCGGACACAAGGGCGGGCGCATGCTCCGGGCCCGGCTCCTGGCCCTGGGCCTCAACCTGGGCCGGGAAATAGAAGTCCTTCAGAACAACCGCGGCCTCATCATCGTGGGCATCAACGGCGGCCGGGTGGCCCTGGGCCGAGGCATCAGCCAGAAAATATTCACCGAGCCGGTAAAGAAGCAGGGTTAGTTGCTTTCAGCTTTCAGCTAAAAAATTCTTTTTTAATAGATTTTACTGATATAAAAGCGTAACATCGAAATATGGCCTCCCAAATGAAGCGGACATCGGGAGAAGCAAGAGCCGTACGAGACCGCGACGTGAGGCAAGCTCTGCGCCGCAAGGTCTTAAGGGAGCATATCGGGGACAGCAATACCCTCGTTTTGGACGAGTTAGGCTTGCGCCATGGAGCCTGCCGCGTTGATATTGCTGTGGTCAATAGCTACTTGCATGGGTATGAGATCAAGAGTGATGCCGATACGTTAGAACGGCTCCCAAATCAAATTTCTGTCTACAGCGCAGTACTTGATCGTGCGACCTTAGTCGTGGGTAGAAAACATATTGAGAAAGTTAAGGCTGTAATTCCAGAATGGTGGGGGATAAAGGTTGTTTCCGTTGGACCACGAGGGGGAATCGATTTTGAGAATTATCGCCCACTAAGCATGAATCCAGAGATTGACCCACTTGCTTTAGCCGAGTTGCTATGGCGGCCAGAGGCTCTTAGAATCTTACAAGAACTCGGGGCTCCCCCAGCTATATTGCGGAAGCCTCGATCTAGCCTATACCGATATCTTGCCGAAGTCCTTAAACTGGACAAACTTCGCCGCTTTATTCGACAGTGCCTGAAAGCCCGTGAAAGATGGCGAGGTCACTCACCACTTTCGTTAGGTGCCGATTTGTAGACACCCATACCCAAGTTGTAAGGTTACCTGTCGGCACCGTTCCTGCAGCACAATCGGCGATATAATCGTCACCGGCTGAATAACCACGCCCGTCAAAATATGGTTGAGCCATTAATTGTTTACATAAGCTCTGGTATTGACCAAAACCATGCGTACGCACTGTGGCACCCTTCCCAATATGCCAACTTTCATCGATGGTGTAGCGCAACTTCGCGAACGGCTTAACAATACGCATATCTAGTTCAACAGGATCGGGGTGAGCAACAGCATAGTCTCCAAATGTTGGTATTCTGGTACCCGAGCCAAGTTGATTCACCAGTGCCCGGTATGTAATCCATTCTTGCCGTGGAATCAATTTGGGGAAAGGAGACTCTAATCTAGAGATAGTGTCCGGGTAAGAAGTTCCCACAATGGTAAAAGTCCGCCAACGGTTAAACATGGGGATCATACCTACCAGGGCAAGCATCATCCGAACGAACGCACTGGTGGGCCGAAAGGTGGATGCCCCTTGGTCAATAATCAAATCCGTGTCAGCATATCCAACCCCAAGCGAAGTTAAAACTCTTCCAATTTCAGCGGCTAAGTTGGAACGGTCGAAGTCGGGCAGCGTAAGTCTTAATGCGACACCCCTTCGATCAGTACGAACAACCATAGCCGTTGCCGCCAATGACTGTGAATCATTTGATAGCCCCACCACTGGAATGGCATGGCACTTTTCGATACGTGCGTCCTCAAAAACCTTTTCAATAAAATGACGCCCATCTACCGTGCGCGTCGCTTGCCGAATGTATTGCGTATCCACCAAACAAAACCGACTATGCCATTTGGCCTTGAGACGGCGTCCAAAGTCGCCAAGGTGGTCATCAATGGTTTCGCGGTCTCTTCCTGTCTCAAAGTCAAAGCCGATCGGAGGTATTTCAATTAGTGGGGTTAATCTGTCTTTGACCGTATTGGTCAGGCGGCTAAGTGCTTGATATTCTCCCTGTTTCCATTTTAGAATGGGAACATAGTGTAAATGCGTAAACATATTGTGCTCCTCTTTTGCAGTCAATTTGTTATCACATATCATATTTGATGACGAAATTGCAAGATAAAAAATAAATGGCATCTTCTTTCTAACATTTTCACACCTTAATTAGCCTTTCACTATAAATTACCCCCATTTTTGCTACCCTATGATAGGAACTTCTTAATCGAGCCTCTGGGTTGATCCAAAATCGAATTCGAAACTACAAGCACACCCTCCTTGTCATTTTTCTCTGCCAAAGGATATAATTCCGGGAAAAATAAATAAAATTCTGGTAAACCCCTTTGTCCCGCATCCAGCCTCCCGACACCCCGGAAGCGTCCCTCGAATCCCTGGACACCCTGGAAGGCGCGGTGGAGCGCCTCAAGGTGAAAGGCTCCCGCCAGCCCGTCACCGCGGTGGGGGCCCTGGCTTCAGTGAAAGAAGGGGAACTGCTTCACCTTAAGGGCCGCTATGAGATACACCCCAAATGGGGGGAGCAGTTCAAGGTGGTGTGGTGGTATGCGGTGCTCCCCGCCACCGTGGCCGGCATCAAGAAATACCTGGCCTCCGGCCTGGTGAAGGGCATCGGCCCGGAAATGGCCAGTCGTTTGGTAGCCCGCTTCGGTGCCGACACCCTGAAGGTTATCGACGACCAGCCCCAACGTCTGGAGGAAGTGCCGGGCATCGGCCCCAAGCGGGTGGAAATGATCCGGCGCTCCTGGCAGGGCCACAAGGAAGTCCGGGAGATCCTGGTCACCCTCCAGGGGTTGGGGATCAGCCTGGGCCAGGCCGCCAAGATTCACCAGGCATACGGGGACCGCGCCCGGGAAGTGGTGACCACCAACCCGTATCAATTGGCCCTGGACATCCAGGGCATCGGCTTTCACACCGCGGACCGCCTGGCCGGCCGTTTGAACCTGGACCCCCTGGCCCCGGCCCGCCTGGCCGCGGGCCTGGTTCACGTCCTGGACGCCATGGCCGGCGAGGGCCACGTCTATGTCCCGGAAGACCTTCTTCTCAAGGAGGCCCAGGAACTTCTTCAGGTTCCACCCAAACCCCTGGCCGGGGCCCTGGACCGCCTGGCCCGGGACGGCAAGGTATTAATTCCCGACCTGGCCACTGGCAAGGGGGTTTACAAGCGTCCCGCCTGGATGGCGGAGACGGGAGTGGCCCAGATGCTGGGCCGCCTGGCCACCGCCCCCGGAGGCAACGTGCCGCTGCACCTGGAGCACCTGTTGGACCAGGTCCAGAAGGGCCGGAAGCTGGAACTGGCCCCGGAGCAGCGGGACGCGGTGGCCGCGGCCCTGAAGGAAAAACTCCTCATCGTCACCGGCGGCCCCGGAACCGGCAAGACCACCATCGTGAGCTGCATCCTGGACTTTTACCGGAGCCTGGGAGCCCGGGTGATGCTCATGGCCCCCACCGGCCGGGCCGCCAAGAGGTTAAGCGAAACCACCGGGTGGGAGGCCACCACCATTCACCGGGCCTTGGAATGGTCGCCCCAGACCGGCGGCTTCCGCCGCAATCCCTCGGACCCTCTCAAGGCCGAGGTGGTGGTGGTGGACGAGATGTCCATGGTGGACATCTTCCTCATGTACCACCTTCTCCGGGCCATACCTTTAACGGCCCGCCTCATCATGGTGGGGGACGCGCACCAGCTTCCCGCGGTGGGTCCGGGAAACGTCCTCAAAGACCTGATGGACTCCGGGGTGGTCAAGGTGGCCCGCCTCACCCAGATTTACCGCCAGGCCCGGGAAAGCCTCATCGTGGTCAACGCCCACCGCATCCATCAGGGCGTCTTCCCCCTCCTTCCGCCCCATTGGGGCCGGGGGGATTTCGCTTTCCTGGAGTTGGACGACCCCGAAGCTTTAAAGGCCCGCCTCCTGGACCTGGTGATGGAAGACCTGCCCAAGCGCTACGGTTTTCACCCGGTTAAGGACATCCAGGTCATCACCCCCATGCACCGGGGCCCCCTGGGCATCCAGACCCTCAACCATGAGTTGCAGCAGCGCCTCAACCCCAACCGGGAGCAATGGTCCTGGGGCGGCCGCCAGTGGCGGCGCCTGGATAAGGTCATGCAGCTCAAGAACAATTATTACAAGGAAATCTTCAACGGCGACATCGGCCAGGTGTGGGGCTTTTTGGAGGAAACGGGCCAGCTCCAGGTGAACTTTGATGGCCGGGTTATCACTTATGAACCGGCGGAACGGGACGAACTTACCCTGGCCTACGCGGTAACGGTGCACAAGGCCCAGGGGAGCGAATTCCCCGGGGTGGTGCTGGTCCTGTCCACCCACCACTATATGCTGCTCCAGCGCAACCTGCTCTATACCGCGGTGACCCGGGGCCGGCGCCTGGTGGCGATTCTGGGAAGCAAGCGGGCCTTGGGAATCGCCATCAAAAACGACCGGCCCGTCCGGCGTTACACCGACCTGGCGGCCAAGGTGCAGCAGGCGATAAGGTGAGGCAGGACTGAGTGATGAGGACTGAGGACTGAGTAATTAAAGATAGAGCTGGCGAAGACTCAGTCCTCAGTCCTCATCACCGGTGTTCTTACCTAAGAACGCAGGAGTCGATCAACTTGGTTTTATATACGCCGGTTTCTTTGGTCACTCCATAAGCCTTCTGGGTCGTACGGACCTGGCCCACATCCACCACCACGTAATTATAGCCCGACCAGATATGGGCCTTCTTGATGAGGTCTTTTTTGGTGATGGAAGAAGGATCGTCGGGATAGGCGCCCGCGGTTCCCGTCAGGGTCTGGGTCATGGACCGGGTGATGGTGGGATCCACGCTTTTGTCGATGAGCCAGCGGGAGAAAATGTGTTCGTGCCCGCAGTAATAGGCGGTGAAATTGAACTGTTCCATGATCTGCCACATGGACCGCATGGAGGAGTCCACCGTCCAGCCTTCGGGGGAAAAGACCGGGCCGTGGGATAGGACGAATTTGAACTTGGCGTCGGAGTTTCGGGCCTGGTTGAAGAACCAGTTTAGCTGTTCCGTATCGAGGCCGTTGTCCCAGTTGGTGCCGTCGGGCTTGAAGCCAAAGGTGTCCAGGACGACGAAAAAGGCGTTGTCGTGGGTGAAGGAGTATGCCAGTTTCTTATAATTGGTGGGTCCGTTATCCGGCATATCAAAGTTAGGGGGATCGGAGAAGTACGTCTGAAACTCGGTTTCCAGCTCTTTTTGCGGCGGCCAGCCCCCGGATCCGTAGAGGTCCCGGTTCCCAATGGCCACGTAAACCTTGATGCCGTTTTCGGGCAAAGCTTTCATGATATCTTTCCAGTCCGGGAGGAACCGGTGGAGGTTGCCGTTCTCATCGGGATAGCAAGCCCGGGTCACCAGGTCCCCCAGGAAAAAGACCATGTCCGGCTTGGGGTTCAAGGCCAGGATTTGGTCGCGTAAATATTCCAGGCATTCTTTGTTGATGGCCGCTTTGGCAGTAAGTTTACCGCCGAGATTGTAGTTGGGCCATTTATCCAGGAGTTGGGGGGAGTCGGCCAGCACCACGAAGCGGAGGGCCTGGGCCTGGCTGACGGCCAGCAGCGAAATGACCAGGAACAGCCCTAACAGGATTCCTGACTTAGACTTTCGAAGGTTGAATTTCATCATCAGCGCCTCTATTATTAGGCTTGCAAAATAAGCAACAGGTTTGCCAATTTTAACTTGTACTAAATATTATATTCAGAGATAGCCGGCAAAAGAAATAAAAAACGGGTTTAGGCTGATTTATTGAGTTTATCCGCGGTCAGTTGCACTTCCCGCCGGCGGCAAACTGTAAAAGTTCTTGACTTTTGGGCCTCTCAAAAGCACAATCTAGACTAAGGGGGTAAAGAGTGGTTGCAGACCTCTTCACGGTGCTGGAGCAAAAGTTAAACACGGTCCTCGGCCAACTGGGCAGCCTGAAGGAGGCCAACGCCGCCTTACGGCAAACCCTGGCCCAAAAGGAACAGGCCCTCAAAGAAGCCGAGGCCACCCTGGAAAAGGTTGCCCGGGAACGGGAGATGATCCGCCAGAGGATCGATAACATCCTTAATCGACTGGAAATTTTAGATATAGGAGAATCGGCATAGAACCGGACCGGGAGTATAAGCCGGTGGTAGTGGAAATCCTGGGCCGCACTTTTAACCTCAAGGCAAATATGGCCCCGGAAGCCCTCCACGCGGTGGCGCGGCTGGTGGATGAGCAGCTCAGGGAGATGCAACGAGCGCTGCCCGCCACCACCCTCACCGACCTGGCCATCCTGGTCGCCCTGAACCTGGCGTACGAATGCCTGGAGACCAAGGAGGATTACCAACAACTCCAAGCCGATATCGAACAGCGTTCCAGACAATTGCTGGAGAAGCTGGAAACGCACGATTCTTATTTCCCCCCTGGACCGTGAGCACGGCATCTCCCGCTAGGGTCAACACCCCCGGGGCCGGCGGCATCTGACAGGAGGGAAAGGCATGGGGCGAGGGGGAGAGGGATCTCCAATTTAATCCGGTGCGGAAGTTAAGGGCCGCGCCGAAGAAATATTCAACCGGCGGAAAGACTGGTAAAGCATTGGGCATCACCCGGAAATTATTGGGTAAACGATAATCGCATTACTGGGAGAAGTGGAAAGGGGAACTCAATAAAACAGTAGTCTCCCTATCTTAGGGATATATTGGCAAATTTTGAGTCCGGCTGACCGTTAAGGTCGGCCTTCCACCCATTTCCTTCCGTCCGGGACTCATCCCTAGGCGGCCCGCCGCGGCCGTACTCCTCTGCGCCCTCACTTAGTCTCCCTAAAATCATCGGTCTCCATCTGGTCTCATCTGCCAGTGAGGAACTGGTAGTGGGCCAGTTAATATATGCACAAGGAAACCCCTATGATTATCTGGACCATATTAATCGCAGGACTGACCCTGGGTTTGGGCTTCCTGGCCGGCTTTTGCTATCGCAAGTACGTGATGGACAGCCACCGGGGTTCCCTGGAGGCCCTGGGGAAACGGATCCTGGACGAAGCCCGCAAAGAAGCCGAAAACATTAAAAAAGAATCCCGGCTTCAGGCCAAGGACCAGGTTCTGCAAATGAAGCTGGACTTCGAGAAGGAAACTCACGACCGCCGCCAGGAACTCAACCAGTTGGAGCGGCGTCTCCTCCAGAAGGAGGAGCACCTGGAGAAGAAAGGGTCCCTCCTGGACGAACGGGAAGTGGACTTGGTGAAAAAACACAAATCCATTAACCAGCAGGAAGAAGATCTGAAGGCCCAGGCCGAGCGCTACCAGCACCTGCTAGCCGAACAGAACGCCCGCTTAGAACAACTGGCCGGCATGAGCGCCGCCCAGGCCCGGGAATTCCTCCTCCAGACCATGGAGCGGGAAATCCGGGTGGACGCAGCCCGCATGGTCAAGCGTTTGGAAACCGAGGCCAAGGAAACCGCGGACCGCAAGGCCAAAGAGATCGTCGCCCTGGCCATCAAGCGTTACGCTTCGGACTATGTGGCGGAGCAGACGGTGTCGGTGGTGCCGCTGCCCAACGAAGAGATGAAGGGCCGCATCATCGGCCGGGAAGGTCGCAATATCCGGGCGCTGGAAGCCGCCACCGGGGTGGATATCATCATTGACGACACCCCCGAGGCCGTCATTCTCAGCGCCTTCAACCCGGTCCGCCGGGAAGTGGCCCGGCGCAGCCTGGAGCGTCTTATCTCCGACGGCCGCATCCATCCGGGCCGTATCGAAGAGATCGTGGAAAAGGTCAACCAGGAGATGGAAGTGAGCATCCGGGAGGCCGGCGAGCAGGCGGCTTTTGACTCCGGAGTCCACGGCCTCCACCCGGAGTTGATCAAGCTCATCGGCAAGCTGAAATTTCGCACCAGCTACGCCCAGAACGTGCTGATGCACTCCATTGAGGTCTGCTACCTCTGCGGCATCATGGCCGCGGAGCTGGGCCTTAACGTCAAACACGCCAAGCGCGCCGGCCTACTCCATGACATCGGCAAGGCCGTGGACCACGAGGCCGAGGGGGTCCACGCCCTCATCGGGGCCGACCTGGCCAAACGCCACGGGGAGGCCGTCAAGGTGGTGCATGCCATTGCGGCCCATCATGAGGACGTCCCTCCGGAAAGCGTTTTGGCGGTGCTGGTCCAGGCCGCAGACACCCTGTCCGGCGCCCGCCCCGGCGCCCGGCGGGAAATGCTGGAGACTTACGTGAAACGCCTGGAGGATTTGGAAAAGGTGGCCCTGTCCTTCAGCGGCATCAGCAAGTCCTACGCCATTCAGGCGGGCCGGGAAATCCGCCTCATCGTGGAAAGCGAACGGGTGAACGACGAGGAAGCTGCGCTCCTGAGCCGGGAGGTGGCCAAGAAGATCGAACAGGACCTCACCTATCCAGGCCAGATCAAGGTTACGGTTATCCGGGAAACCCGGGCGGTGGAGTACGCCCGTTAAATACAGTTCTCAGTTTTCAGTTTGGGTCTTCGGTCCCCGGTCCTCGGTCTTCGGTCTTCGGTCTTCCCAAAATGTGGAACAGCCGCCCGCGGCTGTTCAGTTTGGAACTTGAAAGCGCACGGCTAAAGTGAAGATCCTGTTCATCGGCGACATCGTGGGCGCCCCGGGCCGGCGGGCGGTGGAAGAGTTTCTGGACCGCACCGTGGACCGCCATGCCATTGACCTGGTGGTGGCTAACGGCGAAAACGCCTCGGGGGGCATCGGCATCACTCCCCAGGTGGCGGAACAGCTCTTCAGCCTGCGCATCGACGTCCTCACCAGCGGCAACCACATCTGGAAGCACAAGGAAATCGTCCCCTATCTGGAGGACTCGGACCGCCTGCTTCGTCCCGCCAATTACCCGCCGGGGACCCCGGGCCAGGGGTTTACCATCGTGGAGACCGCCGCGGGAGAACCCGCGGCCATCGTCAACCTGGAAGGCCGGGTCTTCATGAGCACCCTGGAATGTCCCTTCCGCACCGCGGACCAGGTCCTGGGGGCCTTGCCCCCGGAAGTGAAAGTCATTCTGGTGGACATGCACGCCGAAGCCACCAGCGAGAAGCTGGCCCTGGGCTGGTATCTGGACGGCCGGGTCGCGGCGGTGGTGGGAACCCATACCCACGTACAGACGGCCGACGAACGGATCCTGCCCGGGGGGTCGGGCTACATCACCGACGCCGGCATGACCGGGCCGGTGGATTCGGTCATCGGCATGAAAAAGGAGGTCATCCTGGAGCGCTTCCTCACTCAGCGCCCCCAATCCTTCAAGGTGGCCACCCACAATCTCCAGCTCCAGGGGGTGGTTTTAAATATTGACTCCCAGGGGCGTTGCCAGGAGATTACCCGCCTCCGGCTGGCATTAAAATCTTGAACCGGGGAAAAACTGCCGTTAAAAATCCCGCAATTCCTTAAAGGTTTGGGGCTTTTTGCCTTATGAGCACTATTTTATTGATTCTTGGCCCGCACCTCTGGTTTAATAAATTATCCCTTCATCACTAACGCCCAAAATCTCCCCTTTAACCAGGCGACAAAATGAAAAAAACAGCAGTTTTCGCGACCCTCTTTTTTCTTTGGGCCTTCGCGGTTTCTGGGGCGCTGGCCCCGTCCAAAGAAAGCGGTGAATCCCGCCCTGGACTTTTTGATCCTAAAACCGTGGAGACCGTCAGCGGCATCGTGGTAGCCGTGCCGCCGCCCGCGGCCAAGGGGGGCGTGCCCCAGCCGGCCCACCTGGCCCTGAAAACCGACCGGGAAACTCTCATGGTAATCCTGGGGCCGGCCTGGTTTTTCGAAAGGCAGGGCTTTGCCATCTCCGCTCTGGACAAAATCCAGGTCACCGGCTCCCGGGTAATGTTCCAGGGAAAGCCCGGGCTCATCGCGGCGGAAGTGAAAAAAGGCGACCGGACTTTGAAGCTCCGGGATGAGAAAGGCACGCCCCTGTGGGGCAGCCCCAAACCCTGAAAAATACAGTTTTCAGTTTTCGGTTTTCGGTTAAAAGAGTTTTGATAATCAATGTGTTACACGTGGGGCTGTAGCAAATGGAAAAGCTTCTTCTCCCCCCCGCTGGCGGGGGGAGAGGAGAAGTCTCAAACCGATATGTATGCCTTTACTAACGAAATCTCGAAAAGAGGAGGCTGGTTATGAAAAAGCTCATCATAATCTTCACCCTGGGCGCTCTTTTTATCCTGCCTCTGGCCCGGCTGGCGTACGCCCAGGCCGGGGGCCCCGGCGCCCCCGTCGGGCGGATGTTAGATCCCAAGACCATTCAGACGATGTCCGGAGAAGTGGTCAGCGTGGACAAAATTCCCGGCCCCATGGCAGGCATGCATGGCCGGGTGACCTTCAATTTGAAGACTGACAAGGAGACCCTCCCGGTGTACCTGGGCCCGGATTTTTACCTGGACCAGCAGGGCGCTAAATATGCCGCCGGCGACAAGGTTCAGGTCAAGGGGTCCATGGGGACCATGGATGGCAAGCCCACCCTCATCGCCATTGAGGTGAAAAAAGGCGACCAGACCTTGAAACTCCGGAATGAAAGGGGCGCCCCCTTGTGGCCGGGCAAGGGCATGATGAAAGGAAAAGGCAAGCAGCAGTGAGCGGCGCCGCCATTTTCGGCTTAACAATTTGAAGGCCGGGCCCAATCTAACTTACAAAAGAATTATGTTCTTCAGGCCGCCTCTTATGGTGGCCTGAGAAGAGGGGATCATGAAAAGATTGGGCGTCATTTTGACCTTGTTAACGGTTTGGGCCCTCCTTCCCGGGGAAGGCCAGGCCATGGTCCGCTACAACACCGCCACCGTCCAGACCATCACCGGCCAGGTGACCGCGGTGGAAAGGGTGCGGCTCCGAAGAAGCCACCGGGTGCGGCTGCTGGTAGCCACGCCGCAAGGAGTCATCCCGGTGAGCCTGGGCCCGGGCCGGTATGTGAAACAGCAGAATTTCGTCTTCGGAACGGGTGACCAGGTGACGGTCATCGGCTCTCGGGTGCTAACTCGTAAGCGCGTCCCGGTGATCCTGGCCTCCGAGGTCCAAAAAGGCGGCCAGGTCCTGAAATTGCGGGATGCCTCCGGAGCGCCTCTCTGGGTGGTTAAAAGGCGCTATTGAGAAGCGCAGTCATAATCCGGCCTGAGGCGAAATCCGTAGCCGCAGGTTTAGCCTGGGCTGGAGCGCGCCGCGGCAGGCTCTTTTTAGTGGAACTGGCCTCCGTGCCCGCCAACCGTGCCTGACGCGATATGCTTACATATAAGGAAGCCGCTAATTGGCAGGGGTAGGTCCTGTCCTGAAAAGTTCAAAGTTCAAGGTTCAAAGTTAATAAGGCCAATCGGCATCTTTTTATGCTTTACGGGTGGGCCTAAGGTCCATGAATGACTGCTCTGAGAAGTTTGAATAATGGCGGCATAGGCTTTCCAGCCTGTGCCGCCGCAGCTTGAAGCCTGTTGCTGCATTTTAAGACGTTGTCCCCTGGCTACCTTCCCTAAAGGAGGACCTCCATGGACAAACCCCGGTTGAATTTCCTCATCGACACCTTGATGTTCACCTGTATCATGGGCATGGCGGGGTTGGGCCTGCTCATGAAATATATCCTGCCTCCGGGGCGGGTGGCCCGGCTCCAGTACGGCGGCCCCGTGGACCTCACCTGGCTGGGCTGGGACCGCCATGACTGGGGAGATATCCACCTCTACCTGGCTTTCACCCTCCTGGGGCTCCTTACCCTGCATATCATCCTGCACTGGAAGCAAATTCTGGGCCTATTTGAAAGGTTCATTCCCCAACCAAAGGTTCGCCGCCGGGTTGCCTTGGCCTTTCTCATCCTGGCGGTGCTGCTCGTCTATTTTCCCTTCCTGATAACCCCGGAGGTCAAAGAGCGGGGCCGGGGACGGGGAAGGCATGGGGCCTTGGGGCCGCAGGAAAAAGTAACCGCAGTCTGCTTTGAAAAGTTCAAAGTTCAAGGTTCAGAGTTCAAAGTTCGAGTGGCCGCCTCTTAATTTTTGGCTGCGCTGAAAGTTCTTGACCGCACAGGCTGGAAAGCCTGTGCCACCAAACTTTCGTGATTTTGGGTGAGCCAAAGGCTCATGAATGGCTCGTTCCCTGGTCCGAAAAGTTCCTTGAATATGGTGGCACAGGCTTTCCAGCCTGTGCAGGATTCCCGCCGCGCGTCCCTAATGGGTGGGACGCTTTCTTTTCCTTTTAATCTAAAGCTCGAAACTGTATCATGGGGTAATGCCTCCCAAGAAAAATAGAAAAACCGGCACCCGAACCAGCGCCTTCGGCTCCCCCGGGCGGGCGGGGCATGATGCCTCGGCTTTTTACGCCGGAAAAATATATGAAGGGTTGAATCACGAAGAAGAAGCCGAATATTGGGAAAACCCCCTTCCCCCCGAGACCCTGGACCAGATCTTTTGCAAATCCGCCGAAAATATGGAAGAGCTCCCGAATCACAGCGTCCACCTCATGGTCACTTCCCCCCCGTACAACGTGGGCAAGGATTATGACGAAGATTTAACCCTGGACGAATACCTGGAATTCCTCAAGCGGGTGTGGCGGGAAGTCCACCGGGTCCTGGTGCCCGGCGGCCGGGCCTGCGTCAACGTCGCCAACCTGGGCCGCAAGCCCTATATTCCCCTCCATGCCTTTATCATCCGGGACATGCTGGAAATCGGTTTTCTTATGCGGGGGGAGATCATCTGGAACAAGGCCGCGTCCGCCGCGGGGTCCACCGCCTGGGGCAGCTGGCGCTCCGCCGCCAATCCCACGCTTAGGGACGTCCATGAATATATCCTGATCTTCTCTAAAGGCGCGTTTTCCCGGAAGAACCCCGGGCGTCGGGAAAACACCATTTCTAAAGAGGAATTCCTGGAGTTCACCAAAAGTGTGTGGACCTTCCCCGCGGAGCCGGCCCGCCAGGTGGGGCATCCGGCGCCTTTTCCCGTGGAGTTGCCTTACCGGCTCATCCAGCTTTACACTTTTGCCGACGAAGTGATTCTCGACCCCTTTATGGGCAGCGGCCAGACGGCCATTGCCGCCTTAAAAGCCCGGCGCCGCTATGTGGGCTATGAAATTGACCCCAAATATGTCACACTATCACAAAGACGGATAACCGCGTTTAGGCGGGAGTCCAAATCGGTTAGCTTGTTTGACCCGCCAGCCCTCCCGGCGGCAGAGAAATCCTGAATTTCCAACCATGTAGCTAGCGCGGGCCGTTATGAAAATCCTCCTCCATATCTGCTGCGGGCCGTGCGCGGTGTACCCGGTGGAATCCTTGATGGCCAAGGGGCACTGGGTCCACGGCTTTTTTTCCAACCCCAATATTCACCCTTACCAGGAGTTTGTCAAACGTCTGGCCACCCTGGAAAATTACGCCGCCCGGGTCCGGCTTCCCATGATCTGGGACCGGACTTACGATCTGGAAGGTTTCCTCCGCACCGTGGTTTTCCGGGAAACGGAGCGCTGCCAGTTCTGCTATCATATGCGGTTGCGGGCCGCTGCCCAGATAGCCAAGAGCGGCAAGTTCGAGGCATTCACTTCCACTCTGTTGTACAGTAAATTTCAGAACCATGAGCTTATAAAGGAACTGGCCCAGGCGGTGGTCCGGGAAGTGGGGGTGCCCTTTTATTATGAAGACTTCCGGCTGGGGTGGGCCGAGGGCGCCAACAAGGCCAAGAAACTGGGCCTTTACAAACAGCCATACTGCGGCTGCATCTTCAGCGAGCGGGACCGCTTTTTAACCCAGCCCAAACCTAAAAAATGATTAGTAATCAGTAATCAGTGACCAGTGACCAGTGATCAGCGATCAGTGGGCATTGGCCGGGAAATTATTTGATTATTCGATAAATGTGAGGTGGTTGTTTTGGTTGATAGACAAATGAAAGGGGTCTGGTTTTAAGAAAAGGCTGGGTTGCGGCTTTCCGTTAACTTATCTTCTCATCAAGGTTTCTAACTACTAAATACTGATCACTGATCACTGATTACCGATCACTGACCACTGAGATGCCACTGCGACTGACCCTGAGCAACCGGTTGGAAAATCTCAAGCTGCTGGAGGACTTTATCCACAAATGGGCCCAGCAGCGGGGTCTTACCGCCATCCGGCTTTCAGGACTGGAGCAGGTGGCCGGCGCCATTTTCCGCCACCTGGTGACCCAGGCTTACCGCCCCAACCAGCCCGGCTCCATCTCCATTATCCTGGAAGAAAAAGGCCCCCGGCTGCGCCTGGTTTTTGAAGATGACGCCCCGCCTCATCCTCCGGAGGTGCTCAACGGCCTGGCCCAACCGGGGAACTCAAATCAAAGCAGCGGCTCCAACCTGAAAAAATCCCAGCCCTGGGCCGAAAGCTTGGTTTACTACCGCACCGGTGACCGCAAAAACCGGCTGGTAGTATTCCTCAGTCTGTAGAGTGAGTCTTACGCACTCAATAAAGGTGCGAAGCGTGAATCCTACCTCACACCAAGGCGCCAGGATACAATTATAAATAAAAATAGGCACACGGCCTGTGGCAAACATTGCTCCCCCAACCAAGAAGCCTGAATCGAGATGAGTTATGGGCTGGGAAGATTTTGTCGCTGAAACCCGCCCGGCGGAACTGTTCCACCTTATACAAGACCGGTTCCGGGAACTGGGGCTTTTTGACCAAACCTTGACCCTGACTATTCAGGGGCAAAAATACCTGGCCCGCTGCGACGCCCAGGCGTTCACGGTTTACCGCTGCATTGACAATTGTCACATCCCTCCCGGGGTCCCCGGCTGGCCCGTGTGCCTGGTCTCCGCGGACACCGTCATCGACGAAACCAGCCCGCCGCAGTCCGGCGACGACGAATTCGCTTCGGGGCTGGCCCTGGCTGACTGGCTCAACCTGATTGAGAGCCGGTTTAAAAAATAATCTCACGCCAAGGCGCCAAGGCGCAAAGAAAAGACGCAAAATAGAAAATGCGGGGGCACCGCGTTAACGCCGTGCCGCCGCATTTTTGGCGTTCTTGGCGTCTTGGCGTGAGAAATTAGAGCGGGGTGATATCCCCGGTATGAGGATGTTCCGCCGGCGAAGGCGGCTCGATGTAGCTCATCATGAACCGGAAGTTGGGGAATAAACGGGGCAGACGCATAAGGTTGAAGACCATGACCCCGATGGACAGTCGGTCCAGCCAGGAAGACATGGGCCAGCCCAGGTGCACTATCACCTGGCGGTCGGCGAATTCGTACTCTATGACCCGGAGCAGCGCCACCAGGCGGTGGTAAAGGCTCAACTGCAGCAGGGGCAGGCGAAAGTGGTTGGGGGCCGACTTGGGCGGGATCCCGGCCCGGGGGGAGTAAAAGGTGATGAACACGGTGTTGTCTTTAATCTCGTGCCCCGGTTCGCCGGACCGCTTAAAATAGAGGTGGACGTCGGGCTCGCTGGATTGGGCCAGGAACAGGATCAGCTCCATTTCGTTGTCGCCCTTTGCCTTTTCCCGCCGCTCCGGCGCGCGCTTCTGGGCGATGAGCAGCCCTCCGACCAGCACCACGCCGGAGACCACCGCCCACATCAGGGTGCCGTGGGGTTTCTTCAGGGCCAGGAAGATGAAGCAACTCACAAACACCACCCACATGATGAGGGTCATCAAGCGGCTGGTGTAAAAGTGGATCACTTCCTTGGTGCCCATGAAATAGCGGTAGATGAGCAGGGCCCCCATGTTGATGCAGAAGCTGGCGATGAGCCCCAGGGCGTACATGTCCGCCAGGGTTTCCTGCTGGCTGCCGGTGACGAAGATGATGGCCGAGAAGAAGACCGCGTTGGCCACATGGATGCGATACAGGGATTGGCGGCGGTTGGTGGCGGTAAGCCAGTGGAAGCCGTACCGGTGGGCCACCCGCTCCATGAGTTCAGCAGAGGCCACAAATGCAGTGTTCATGGCCAAGGGCAGGATGAAGCAGGCTAAGCCGGCCATGGCCACGCCGAATAAGGGGCCGTTGACCATGGTGGAGTAATAAATTATAAGGTCCCCCTGGTGAGCCCGAAAGTCAATGGGCGCAGACAGGGCCAGGGCCGCGACCACGGGGGTCAATATCCCCACGGTGACGCCTAAAAAGATGTAGGCCTTGCCGATCTCCCGCCAACTGCGCACCAGGCTGGCGGTCTGGAGCACCGACTCCACCCCGGAATAAGCCAGCACGCAGGAAGCGGTGGAGGCGATGAAGATGCCATAACTGGTGAACCAGGAATCCGAATGCAGGCGGCCTTTTGTATGGGTCATGGCCTCAGACAGACGGTCCAGGGAGCCGCTGTCCAGGGCCAGGATGCCGGAGCAGATGAGATTGAGAAAAATGAAAGCGGCGGCCATGAAGATCATGAAAGTGAACCGGGCGTTTTCCTTGATGCCCAGGATGTTCAGCCCTGCCACGCCCCAGATAATCAGCAACACCAAGCACATTTTGACATAATGGCCCAGGCCGAAAAAGAAATTGGCATTTTCCACCGCGCTCACCGCGGAAATGCAGGCGGTGAGGATATAGGTCACCATAATGGAGGCCACCGCAATGAAGGACACCAGAGGGCCCAGGACCAAATATGAAAAAGAGTACACCCCGCCGCCGATGAGGCCGTGGTGCTCCAGGATTTCGGCGATCTCCACCAGCCGGGTGGTCATGTAGTGGACGAAGACCGCGGTGAAGGCAATGAAAAAGATGGCGCTGGGGCCGATGAACCGATAGGCCTCGGCGGGGGCGTAAAATACCGAGGTCAGCTCGTCCATCAGGGTGATGACCGCCACCGAAAGCCAGGTGAGCCACCAGCGGCCCTGGAAATAATAAGACAGCCGCCCGGGTTTCTTGAGGACCAGAAAGAAGAGGGCGACCAGGGCCAGATTGAGGATGGTAAGGATGAGGGCCTTCATTTTATAATGTGGGGGCCGGAATTTTCCTCAAACCATGCGTTAGGTCGAATATTAAACCCTGGTGAATGTCTTGACAAGTTTATTGCTTAGGGTAACTTGAAAGCGATGGCTAAAAGCTGGGAATTGGCTTATTGTGACTAACCGGACATCAGTGGCAAGTCGTCGCAATCAGGGTCAGCCTTGAAGGAATGGCGAACAAATCCTCCAAAAAAAGTAAGATAATCGCCTTGTTCCAGTTGCCGGAAGCCATGCTGGTGGGGAGCTTCGCCGGGGTGATCCTGGCCGGGGCCATTCTCCTCACTCTGCCTTGGGCCGCCCGATCACAGCGGATCAGCTTTGTAGACGCGCTGTTCACTTCCACTTCGGCGGTATGCGTCACCGGGCTGATAGTGGTGGACACCGGCACCGCGTACAGCCTCTTCGGGCAAATCGTCATCCTGGTGCTCATCCAGACCGGCGGCCTGGGGATTATGACCTTTGCCGGCCTTTTCTTTCAACTCCTTTTGGGCCGTCGTATGTCCCTGAAATCTCAGGCCCTGCTCCACGGCTCCTTATTTCAGCAGGACGTGGGCGTCAGCTTCAAGCAATTGTTTAAACAGATTTTGTGGATCATGGCCATCACCGAGTTCACCGGAGCAGTTCTGCTCTTTGCCGCGTTGTTGTGGGGGGCCACCCCTCCGGCCCAGGCCCTGTTCTCATCAGTCTTTCATTCAGTGTCGGCCTTCTGCAACGCGGGGTTCTCCATTTATTCAGATAACCTCGTGGGGGTGCGGGACAGCCGCCTCTTCACCTTCACCATCATGGGCCTCATCATCATCGGCGGCCTGGGTCATGTGGTAGTCCGGGAAATAGGGGACAAATTTCGGAATGGGCTGCAGGCCGGGGGGCCAGGCGGGCCTAAGCGCCTGTCGGTGCATACCCGGGTGGTCCTGCGGATGAGCGCCACACTCATCGTTCTGGGTGCGCTGGGCCTGCTCATATTGGGTCTGACTAACCAGGAACCCACCTGGGGGGTTAAAATCCACTCGGCCCTGTTCCAATCCGTCACCGCCCGCACCGCGGGGTTCAACACCGTGGACATCGGGGCCTTGCCCCTAGCTTCCATTTTGCTGTTGATCTTCCTAATGTTCGTGGGCGGTTCCCCGGCCTCTTGCGCCGGCGGCATCAAGACCACGGCCCTGGCCATCTTATTGGCGGATTTGCGGGCCAAGCTAAAAGGAGAAAAGGAGGCCAGGTTGTTGGACCGCCGCATCTCCCCGGATATTATCGCCCGGGTGACCCTCCTTGTACAGCTGGCAATCGGATGGATCGTCCTGGGGCTGTTCTTGCTTCTGGTCACTGAGGCGAGGACCGGGATAGGCCTACATGACGTCCTCTTTGAGCTGGTCTCGGCCTTTGGCACCGTGGGACTGTCCACCGGCATTACGGACAAACTCACGGTTACGGGGAAATTATGGATAAGCGCCACCATGTTCCTGGGTCGGCTGGGGCCGCTGACGCTGGCCATCTGGATGTTCCCCAAAGAACAAACCCACGTAAAATATCCTGATGGGAGAATCTTGATCGGATGAAGCGCAAGCATATCTGCGTAATCGGGCTGGGTGAGTTTGGGAGCGAACTAGCCCGGGAGTTGGCCCGCCAATGCGAAGTCCTGGCTCTGGACCACGACGAGGAACTGGTCAACGCCATCAGCGAGGATGTGCAGCGGGCCTTGGTCCTGGACGTACGCGACTATGTTTCCTTGAGCGCGATGGTCTCTCCTGACTTCGACGAAGCCATCGTCAGCATCGGCGAGAGCATGGAGGCCAGTATCCTGTGCACCCTGCACCTGAAAAGGATCGGGGTTCCCATGATCCGCGCCAAGGCCAAGACGGAGGACCATGCCGCCATCCTTCGGTCCATCGGCGCCAAGGAGATCATTTTCCCGGAAAGGGAAACCGCCCGCCGGGTGGCCTCACAAATCATCAACCCCAACCTCCTGGACTTCATTCCCCTGGCCGCGGACTACCGGGTGATGGACGTGGCCCCTCCCGACGCCTTTTACGGCCGCAGCCTGGAGGAATTGAACCTGCGTAAACACTTCGGGGTATTTGTCATCGCCATCAAAGAGCTGGTGCCGCCCCGGTTCATCTTTCTTCCCGACCCTGGATTCCTCATCAAGCCCAGCGATATCCTGGTGATGATCGGGCGGGAAAAAGAGATCATGCGGATTCAAGACTGGAAAGTGCCGTATCCGCACAAGGGGAAATAGGCAAATGAACCGGAAAGCAGAGGGGCCGAGGCATCTTCCATTAATTTCTGGTAAGTTGTGGAAAAATCGCGAGAGCGGAATGAACTCTTTTTATTTGCGAATCCCATTTTGGTTGATCATCCCTTTATGCTTCCTTGTGGCCACGTCCGGGGGCAGCTCTGCCGAAGATCGCTCCGAATACGGCAACCCCTTCACCTGGGTCACTGTGGGCCAGGTGAAAGTAAAGGCGGAAGTGGTCCAATCCCCCCCAAAACTCTACCTGGGTCTGAGCCACCGGAAGGAATTGCCCGAGGGTCAGGGCATGCTCTTCGTCATGCCCCCTAAAAGAGTGCAGAGATTCTGTATGCGCGACATGCAGTTTCCCCTGGATTTCATCTGGCTGGTCCCCGGCAAAGTGGCGGGCCTGGCCCGGAATGTGCCGGCCGATTACCAGGGTGCCATCAACTCCCCTGAACCGGTGACTCATGTGCTGGAAGTCCCTGCCGGCTTCATCGACCGCTACGGCATCAAGGTGGGGGATTCGGCGGAGTGGTAAGTTTAAGGCACGCCCTCTATCTCAATTACGATTATTTTGATAGTAAACGGCGAATTCTTTTCAGGCCACCTACAGAAAACAGAAAACAGGAAACAGAAAACTATGCTATCACCTTTGCGGCTGGCCGACGCTTTTAAAAGCTATACCTACGACCAGGACAAGGTCCTGACCCCGGAGCAGACCATCGCCCGGGTGCGGGAGCGCCTCGCCCGGCTGGACCTCCAGATCCTCCAGGAAACCGTGCGCATCGATTCCGGACGCCTGGATATCCCGGTGTTCATCAGTATCTTGGGGGTGGACGCCAAACGGGTGGTCCCCACCCAGAAGCAGATGGGCAAAGGGGCTACGCCGGTCCAGTCCGAAGCCTCGGCCCTCATGGAACTGGTGGAGCGCTTCAGCTTCTTCACCCATGTCAAGGGATGCCCCCACCACTACGGCTGGCCCCGGGAGCTGGAAGGCCGGGCCCTGGACTTCGCCTACCTGGCAAAATCACTTTTTGACACTTCATCCGAAGCCCAGGCCGCGGCCAAACTTTATGAGGACTGGCCCCTCTATTTCACCCCGGCCACCAACCTCACCAAAGACGAGGCCGTTCATTTCCCCCTGCACTGGTTCTATTTAATTGAAGAATACAACGGCCCCGCCGCGGGCAACTGTATGGAAGAGGCCATTCTCCAGGCCCTGTGCGAGGTGGTGGAACGCCACGTGGGCTCGGTCATCAGTCATGACCTCATCCCCACCCCGCTCATTGACCCGGAATCGGTTCAGGACCCCGCGGGCCGGGAACTGTTGGATAAATTCCGGAGAAACGGGATCAAGGTCTGGCTCCGGGACTTTTCCATGGACACCGGCATCCCCACGGTGGGGGCTATAGCCTACGACCCCTCCACCTTCCCGGCGGAAAGCGAAATCGTTTTCGCGGCCGGCACCACCACGGACCCGGAAAAATCCCTTATCCGGGCCTTGACCGAGATCGCCCAGTTGGCCGGGGACTTTCACCGCCGCACCAGCTACCGGCCCACTCTGCCCAAATATGAGACCCTGGAGGAAGCTGCGTACCTCATGGCGGCAGGGCCGATGAAGCCGCTTTCCAGCCTGCCCAATCTGGCCCACCCCAACCTCAAAGAGGAAATTCAGCGCTGCCTGGCGGCCCTGTCCCACATCGGCCTGGACGTCTTCGTGGTGGACGTCACCCACCCGGACATCGGCATCCCCGCGGTGTACGTGCTCATCCCCGGCGCCCACTTCCTGGAGCGCACCCGCAACACCGACGTTATCTTCCATCTGGCCAAAGTGGCGGCCCTGTACGCCGAGCCTTGGGACGCCCTGGAGGCCCTGGACAGCCTGGATGAAGCCTTCCCGGAACGCTTCGATGTCAACTTCTTTCTGGGCCTTACCCAGTCCAATTTGGGCCAGGCCGGCGCGGCCTTGAGTCATTTCCAAAAATCCCTGGAACTCGGCCCCCCTGCCCATGAAATCCCCAGCATTTACGTGCACCTGGGGGAATGTCACAAAGACCTGGAAGACTATCCCCAGGCCGCGGACTGCCTGGAGCAGGCCATCGCGCTATCCCCCGATCTCCAGGAGGCCCACCATCTGTTGGGTTTTTGCTTCTATAAACTGGGGAATTATCAGGACGCGGTGCACTGCTTCGAGAAGGTCATCGAATTGGACCCCGGCTCCGCCATCGATTACGCCAACCTGGGCATCAACCTCTTGAGGCTGGGCCACGAAAAAGAAGGGGCCTTCGTCCTTAAGCAGGCCCTGGAACTGGACGCCTCCCTGGACTTCGCCCGCCGGGCGCTGGAGGGGGTTGGGGGGTGAGGGGGCAGTTTTTAGGTATCAGGGGTTAGAGATATAGGGAATTAACGACTGAAGACCGGGGACCGGGGACCGAAGACCGGGATTTTCCCCCCCGTCCCCCGTCCTCTGTCTCCCGTCCCTCTTGGCTGAAAGCTGACAGCTAATTCTCTCAAATCATCAAATCCTTAAAGCGCTCCTTGGGCGGCGTGGTAAGGTGAATAAACCCTGTCTCCCCGCCTTCCCATTGCACCGCCACCGTCGCCTCAACGCCTTCGGGGGCGTCACTGTAAGCCGCGGCCAGGGCCGCGGCCGTCTGCACGTCTTCGTCTGCGGCATTTTCCGGCAGCAATACCAGGGGGCCGGGGATCTCAAGCACTTTGAGGATCAGATCGTCCGCGGTTTTCAAGGCCAGGATGGCCTCGTTTTCCTGATGGGTGCGCCCCACTATGGCCTTGGCCCCCCCAGGCAGGCGGAAATGTCGGCCCCACTTGAGGAGTTCCAGGTCTTTCCGGGCCACCTGGGGTTGATGGGCCAGCAGTTCCTTGAGCCTGGTGGCATAGCCCGGGTCCGTCAGCAGGCAACCCCCCGCGGGCGCCGGATATTTGGTGATGCCGAATTGGGGGGCCAGGGACATCTGGCGCTTCCGGCTGCGGCCGCTGATAGCCAGCAGTTTCTCCCGGTCCACCCAGCCCAGGAGTTCGGGCCGGGTGGGAGGGAGGTTCTTGGCGCTCAGAGGCCGGAGCACCAGGTCCGGATAGCCTGATTCCCGAGCCACCAGGCTCAGCGCCCCCCGGTGCTGGCTCATGGGCCGCTGCCCCAGCACCTCCCCGGTGAAGAGAAAGTCAAAGCCTTCCGCCTCCATGACGGCCCCGGCTTCCAGGAGCATCAGAATGTGGCAGTCAATACAGGGATTATGCCCCCGGCCGAAGCCGTGAGGCGGGGTGTAAATCAGGGGGAGAAATTTCTCATAGATATCCACCGCCCGGTGGGGCAGACCCAGGCGGGCCGCGGATTCCTTGGCCCGTTCGGCCCCGTAGAAGGGGGTGACGAAGGTGATGAGTTCCACGTCGATGCCTTGGTCCCGGAGCACTGCCGCGGCCAGCATGGAGTCCAGGCCGCCGGACAAAAGGCCCAAGGCGCGGATTTTCTTTTTTTCAGGAAGGTCTTCCATGGGACACGGTATAAGTCAATGTCAAATTAAGCCGAAATTTTAAATTTAACCGCAGTCATTGGCTTCCTCAAAACCTGCCGACATTTCCCGCACCTGTATGTACGATATCATATAATTTTGGGGATATACCATTTTCCTTCAAATGGAATAAAATTAGCTAACCTAACATATAGAAGTTATTTGTCTTTTTAACAGAAAACAGAAAACTGAAAACAGAAAACTGAAAACGTATTATAGCCGCAAGTCCTCAAGTTGCACGACCTTCTTTCCCTCCTTAATTTAATGGCAAGTACCGGAAGGGGGTGCCGTATGTTGCAGCCATACCAGAACGAACCGTTAACCGACTTTTCCGATCCGGCTTCGGCCGCGGCCTACCGGGAAGCTTTGGCCCGGGTGCGCCGCCAACTGGGGGCCCTCCGGCCACTCATCATCGGGGGAGAAGAAGTGGACACCGGCGGGCGGATCCTCAGCCTTAATCCGGCCAAACCTGCCGAAGTGGTGGGCGCCGTGCCCACGGCCGGCCCCCAGCAGGCAGACCAGGCGCTGGAAGCCGCCTGGCAGGCGTTCCCGGCCTGGGCCACCCGGCCGGCGGAAGAGCGGGCCGTTATCCTGGTCAAACTGGCCGCGGAACTCCGCCGCCGCAAGTTCGAGTTGGCCGCCTGGGAAACCCTGGAGGCCTCGAAAAACTGGGCCGAGGCCGACGCCGACGTGGCGGAAGCCATCGATTTCTGCGAATATTACGCCCGGCAGGCCCTGAAATTCGCCAAACCGCAGCCGGTGCGCCCCTTTCCCGGAGAATTCAACCAATCCTTGCTGCAAGCCCTGGGCGCCGGGGTCATCATCCCGCCCTGGAACTTCCCCCTGGCCATCCTGGTGGGCATGGCCCTGGGGCCGGTGGCGGCCGGCAACACCGTGGTGGTGAAGCCGTCGTCCTGCACTCCGGTGATCGGCGCAGTATTTATGGAGGCCGTAGCGGCCGCGGACCTCCCCCCGGGGGTGGTCAACTTCCTGCCCGGCCGGAGTGAGGAAGTGGGGGACTACCTGGTGGACCATGTCAGGACCCGGTTCATCAATTTCACCGGTTCCAAAGCGGTGGGCACCCGCATTGCAGTCCGGGCGGCCCAGGTCCATCCGGGGCAACAATGGCTGAAGCGCGCCTACATGGAAATGGGGGGGAAAGACGCCATCGTCATCGACGAGACCGCGGATTTGGACGCGGCCGTCTCCGACGCGGTCCGGAGCGCTTTCGGGTTTCAAGGGCAAAAATGCTCCGCGGCGTCGCGCCTCATTATTGTGAAAGAAGTTTACGATACCGTGCTGGAACGGTTGCTGGCCGCGGTCAAGGATATCAAAGTCGGGCCCGCGGAGGAGAACTTTCAAGTGGCGGCTATTATCTCTGAGGCCCAGTACCACATGGTCCTCCAGGAGATCGAAAAAGGGAAGACCCAGGCGAGACTCGCGGCCGGGGGAAACCGGATAGCGCGGGACGGCGGCTACTTCCTGGAGCCTACGGTGTTTGCCGAAGTTCCCCCCGGCGCCCGGCTGGCCCAGCATGAGATTTTCGGGCCGGTCCTCTCGGTCATCAAGGCCAGGGACTTCGACGACGCGGTGCGGATTTTCAACGACACCGAGTACGGCCTCACCGGCGGCCTGTTCAGTCGCAGCCGGGAACGCATCGAGAGGGCTAAGCGGGAATTTTACGTGGGGAACCTGTACATCAACCGCAAAATCACCGGGGCGCTGGTGGGAGTGCAGCCCTTCGGCGGATTTAAAATGTCCGGGTCCAACGCCAAAGCCGGAGGCCCGGACTATCTCAGGCTCTTTATGGAGATGAAATCGGTGGCGGAGCGGCTGTAATCCCTTCCGGAACGCGCTGTTCGGATGCCTGGGGCGCTATCCGCCACTTGGGGTCACTGCCAGAGGTAAAGCTGAAACCCAGAAACTTGCGCTCCCAGGACGGGGTGCGGCACTCTTCCCCAGGGTTCACTTTGAGCTTGAGCTTCTTTTCCAGAATCCGGCTCCCGCTCGCCATCACATGCTCACCGCCCGCCGCTCCGCACATGGATGTTGTAGTCGTCGGCGTAGCGCCCAAACCGGTAGCCGCGTCTTTCCAACTCCCGATCCAGCCCCTTCAACATCAGGTTGGACAGCAGCGGCGACAGTGGCCCGCCTGGCGGCGTCCCCTCGGTCTCCGGGCTTACCAAGCCACTCTCTATCATTCCCGTAGTGAGAAACGTCCGGCAGGGAACGAGTTCTAGGGTGGTCTCGCGCCATTTGGGTGCGTAAGACGCACCCTACATAGGATTTTCAGAGAGGGATAGAAAATCCCTGGCTCATATCTTTTCCATAGCCATGACAATCCGGCCTGGGTTAGATTAAAGGATATCGAATCCAGGCCGGATGTACGCTTTCTCTTTCAAAACTACAAAGTTAACTTACTGATATCCAATTCTTTCTAACAGAAAACCGAAAACTGAAAACCGAAAACCGTATTTAATACCTCCGCGGGAGAAACCCATGCTCTCGTTACTGCCAGGATCGCGGCAAAAGGTGGATGGCCCCCAGGATCAGCCCATCAGGGCTAATGATCCCCAGGTGGCCAGGGCTTTAACCAACCGGACCCTCCCCCATGCAGCCCCGAGGTTGTTAGCCTGGGTGGCGATGGTAATTCTCCTTTTTTCCGCGGCGCCGGCGCCGGCCCAAAAGGCCCCCTCGGGTAAGCCCCCCAAGGGTGCCGCCGCGGCAGCCAAAGCTCCGGCCGAGGTTGAGGCCCAACAACGATTCACCATCGTCAAAATCGAACCTGACGCCAAACGCGAAGAAGTGCGAATCCTTTTCAGCCAGCCGATGCCTTTGGCGGTCTTAAGGGAGAACTTGAATCTGTTGCCCCGGGTCAAGATTAACTGGCGGCGCTCCGCGGTGAGCGCGGAGGGCGTCCTGACCCTGCAGGGAAACTTCAAATTCGGCGCCGGATATGTGGTCAACTTGCCGGATAATCTGGTGGTCCGCAATAAAACCTATGTCAAAACCGTCAACACCTTTTTCCTGCCCGACCGCGTTCCCAAAGTGGAGTTCGTGGAGAACAAAAGCGTCATCGAGCGGGACAGCCGACAGTTGCTCCACGTCCGGGCGCAGAACGTCAAGACCCTGGAGTTTGAAGGCGTCAAGGTGCCCCCCCTGCTCTTACCCCTGGCCCTGGCCGCGGAAACGGGGTCCTGGGACCACACTTGGGAACAGTTGAAGTCCGGAGCCGACCAGCTTAAGACCCTGGTGGAAACCCGGAAATCCCTGACCCCGTTTTACGCCCCGCCCCTGCTGGAAAAACAGGTATTCCCCGCCTCCGGAGAAAAAAACAAACTGGTGGCGGTATCCCTGCCCCTGAGCTTTCGTAAGGACAAGGAAGCCGGGGCGCTGGAGCTGGTTCGGATAAGAGACCAGGCTGGGGGTGAAACCGCCGCGGTCCGGGTTTTTCGCATCACCGACCTGGGCTTGACCTATAAGCACGGCAGTCAAAGCCTGATTGTGTGGGTCACCTCCCTTAAATCCGGGACCCCCATGGCCGGGGCGCAGGTGGCGGGTTTCACCCGGGACATGAAGGTCTTTCCCCTGGGCCAAACGGACCAGGACGGCATTCTCGTCTTTTCGCATCGGGAGCTGGAGGGCCTGGGCCTGGGGCGCCTGGCGAAGTTTGAGCCGGTCAGAGAAGTGGTGGATCATAACCGCCTGGTTTACCTGATGGCCCGGACCGGGGATGACATTTCATTCATAGAGGTTCAACCCCGGGGGAATCTGAACCCCCAAGGCATCTGGCAGGTCAGGGCCGGGGACAAAATCCGCCGTCTGAAGGGCCACGTGTTCACCGAACGCGGCGCCTACCGCCCCGGAGAGAAAATCTATTTTAAAGGCACGCTCCGGGAATACCTGGACGGGAAGATTGTTCCGCCGGCCGGCGAAGTCTGCTCCATTTCCGTGGTAAATCCCACCGCCGAAAAGGTCTTTTCCTTTGAAGGCCCGGTGTCGGAGTTCGGCACGGTGGCCGGGGAATTCACCGCGGAGAACCACTGGCGCCTGGGAACTTATACTCTCACGATGGCTTTTGGACCGGGGTCTGAAGCCGAGACCCCCATGAGAAGGGGGCGGCGCACTCGGAGGGCTGTCGAGGATGATGAGGGGAAGACGGGCCGGCCCCCTCGGAACGAAGCGAGCACCACTTTTCAGGTGCAGGAGTTCAAACCGCCTAGGCACTTCGTGAACCTCGAGTTTAAGCAGTTCCGCCGGACGGTGAAAGATTATGTCAACCGCAGCGAACGCCAGGCCGAATTTGTCCGCATCGGCATTAACGGGGAATATTACGCTGGCGGGCCGGTAAAGCATGGGCAGGTGCGCTGGAAAGTGCACAAGTCCAAGACCAGCTATCAGGTTTCCGGTTATGAGCAGTTCACTTTCGGCTATGCCGGGGAGGAACCGGGGGAATTGATCGAGAGCGGCCAGGCCATTCTGGATGAAAAAGGCCGGGCCGAAGTGGAGTTTCCCCTGAACCGGCAGATTCTGGCCGGGGAACACGGACTCAACGTGGTGGCCACGGTGGTGGATTTTGACGGCCGGGCCGTGACCAACAACAAGGTGTTTCAGGCCGCGCCCGACATCCTGGTGGGCATCAGCCGCCACCCCGAGGAGGTTCAGGCCGGCGAGGGACAGTCCCTCAAGGTGGTGGTGACCCGCCCTGACGGCAAGGCCATCCGCAGCGGCGCGGTCCAGGCCGAGGTCCTGCACCAATCCTGGACCAGCGTGCCCAAACGCAATGAGCAGGGGGACCTCTATTGGGACGAGCAGGAGGTCTGGCGCCGGGCCGCGGTCACCGACCTGTCCCTGGAAAAAGGCGAAGCTGTTTTTAAGTTCGACTTTGGATGGGGCGGGCGCTACCTGTTGGCCTTTACCTACCAGGACAAGGACGGTCGGAAGTTCGCGTCCGCCACCGCGTACCAGGTCCGGGGCGAATCCTTTGCCTACGAAAACAAAGATCGGGCTTACCTGGCCCTGCCCATTTACGCGGACCGGCCGTCGTACGAACCGGGGCAGACCGCCAAGATCACGGTCCGCCCTTTACTCCCGGTATCCCGCTACCTGGTGACCCTGGAGCAGGCGGGGATCATCCAGCATCGGGTGGTGGCGGGCAAGCCCGGGGGCCAGGAGCTGGAAATCCCCATCCGGGCCGAATACGCCCCCAATGTTTATATCTCGGTTCTGGGGTTGACCCCCCGGGGTGAATTCCCGGTGTTTGCCGGCCGGTACGACACTGAAGCCCCCAACGTTTTCTGGGGGAACCTCAATCTCTCGGTGCACCGGGAAGTGGAACGCCTGGACGTCAAGATCAGCCCGGAGGTTAAAGAACTCAAAGCCGAGCCGGGGGCTGCGGTCCATCTGGACTTTACCGTGTTGACCTCCAAAGGCCAGGGGGTGGAAGCGGAACTGGCCGTGGCGGTGGTGGACGAAGCGGTCCTGTCCCTTACCGGGTTTAAAACCCCCACCCTGGACGACCTGACCCGGTTTGATAATCCCCTGGGGGTGTTCACCGGGGAACTGCGGGCCTTGCTGGTTCACCAAACGCCTTTTTATCTCTCCCGAGTTGAAGCCCTCACGGGAGGCGGGGGCCTCAGCGAGGAGATGATGGCCAAGCTGCGCAAGCGGTTCGATCCGGTGGCTTATTTTAACCCGGCGCTGAGGACCGATGCCCAGGGCCGGGCCAAGGTGTCCTTTACCCTGCCGGACAATATGACCACCTACCGGGTTTACGCGGTGGTCCTGGATAAGGGCAGCCGGTTCGCCAGCCAGGAGCGTCCCTTCCTGGCCACCAAGGACTTTTATCTGGAACCGGGCATCCCCAGCTTTTTCACCCAGGGAGACAGCTTCCGGTTCCAGGTGGCGGCGTTCAATTCCACCCCCACCCCGGGGCCGGTTAAGTTCACCGCGGGAGGGGACGCCAGCTTGGTGCTGAAGGCCGAAGAGCCGCCGGGCCTGCTCAATGCCAAAGACAGTCTTAAACTCAACGTCACCGGGCAGGCGGTTAAAAGCGGCCCGGCCCTGGCCCGCTTCGGCGCCGAATTCCAGGGACGGGCCGATGCGGTGGAGCTGAAACTTAAAATCAACTCCGGCCATGTTCGGGAAACCGCGGTATTTTCCGGATCCCTCACCGGGCCCGGGGAAATTAAAATTACTTTGCCGGCGCACCTCACCAGGGCCGCGGCGGTGGATCCGGGAGAGGTCACCGCGGTCCTGACCCTGGCGGGATCGCCGTTTTTGCGGATGACCAGCGCCATCGACTACCTGATGACCTACCCCTACGGCTGCGTGGAGCAGACCGGTTCCGGAGTCCTGGCCCTGGCGGCCCTCCGGGGGCTGATCCAGGATGGCCAGGTTCCCGGATTAGACCTGGCCGAAGTGGACAAATATCTGAAAAACGGGATAGACCGGCTCTTGAAGATGCAGACCGTTTCCGGCGGATTCGCTTATTGGCCGGGAAACCGAGAAGCCCACCTCTGGGGGACCATATATGCCGCGGCCGCTCTGAACCTGGCCCGGGCCAACGGGCTGGCCGTGTCCGACGACGTGATGGAAAAAGTGGCGAGCTATCTCACGAGCCTGATGTCCAGCGAGGAGGCCTCTCCGGCTTTCAAGGCCAGCGTCTGTTACATCCTGTCTCTCAACGGGGCCCTGGACCCGGGGACCTGGAAGTCCGTACAAAAGGACTATGCCCGTCTGGGCCGGGAAAGCAAACTTTTCATGCTGCTGGCCGCCAAAAAGGCCAAGCTGCGCCCCCTGGGGGAGTTGCAGAATGCCTTGAAACCGTTGGTGGGCGCGACGGCCGAGGCCGGGCGGCAAGACCGGGAGGAGGAGTTTTCCCCCCGCTTCCGGGTCACGGCCCTGGCCTTGCTGGCGGGCAAGGAAATTCTTCCCGGCGACCCCCGCACCCAGGAAACCGCGCTGTATCTCCTGGGAGGACTGGACCGGCAGGGAATCTGGACCTCCACCAGCGACACCGGCTGGGCGCTCCTGGCTCTGAGCGAGCACTTCAAGGGCGTATCCTTTGAGGCCCAGCCGGAGGAGGTGGTAATCAGTCAGCCGGGCGCGGCCCCCCAGCGCCGCACCCTGGACCCCAAGGGATATCGCACCGTGGGCCTCAGCGGCCCGGCCCTTCTGAAAAATCCGGTGGTGCGGGTGCAGAGTCAATCCGGCCGCACCTGGCTTTACAAGCTGGAGATCACCGCTCCCCGGACGGATATCGCGGCCACGGGCGCGGCCCATGGTTTCAAGGTCCAAAGGAGCGTCAAGAATACCGATGGCTCCGCCGACATCAAGGTGGGCGACCTGGTGAAAGTCCGGGTGCTCATGGACGCCGGCGGCAAAGGTCAGCGGTACGTGGTGCTGGATGATCCTTTGCCCGCGGGGCTGGTGGCGATTAACCCCGCCTTAAAAACCGAGGAGCGCGGACCGGACCGCTCCGGTAGTGACGAAGACGGCAACGGCGCGGAATATGTCACCGCGGAGGGCGCCTTCCGTTTCTGGGCCAATCATGTGGAAATCCGCGACGACCGGGTCTTGGCTTTCTGCGACCGGATCTATTCCGGAACCTACGTGTTTGAATATTTCGCCCGGGCCGTGTGCGAAGGCAAATTTGTCTGGCCCGCGGCCAAAGCCGCGGCCATGTATGCCCCCACGGTGAACGGCTACACCCCCGTGGGCGAACTCATCGTTAAGGGCCGATGATGTCACGCCGCCGCAACTTGAGCCTACTGCTGGGAGGCGCCTTGTTATTGGGGTTGGCCGCCTTGATGGTCCATTTTGAGGCCGCCTCCCGAGTGGATACCGCGGCCTTGGACCCGGAGCCTGGCCCTCTGGTAAAGGACCGCCGCGGCCAGGTTCTCCGTCTGGTCCCCGAGGCCCAGGGCCGCAAGCTCATCAAGCTGCCTCCGGGGCCGCTGCCGGAAGCGGTGGCCGCGGCCTTTGTGGCCGCGGAAGACCAGAGGTTCTGGAGCCACCCCGGCGCCGACCCCGCGGCCCTGTTGCGGGCCGCTTGGAGCAACCTGGCCGCGGGACGCATTGTTTCCGGCGCCTCCACCATCACCCAGCAACTGGCCCGCCTCACCTATCCCGGACCCCGCACCTATTACCGGAAGACGGTGGAAATGCTCCGCAGCCTGCGGATTGAAGGGGTCTTGAGCAAGGAAGACATCCTGAGGCATTATCTCAACCGGGTTCCCCAAGGGAACAACCTCATGGGGGTGGAAACCGCGGCGTATGCCTATTTCGGCAAACGCGCCGCCCAGTTGAATCCCGGGGAAGCGGCGCTATTGGCCGCCCTGGTCAAGGCCCCGGGGAGGTTAAACCCCTACGGCCCGCATCAAACACGGCTGCGGCAGCGCCGGGACTGGGTTCTCGGCCGCATGGCCCGGCTGGGATATTTGAAGGACCCGGACCTGGTGGCCCTCCAGGAGGAGCCGCTCCATCTCCGGGGGGAACCGGGCCGGCGTCCGGCCTTGCCCTTTGACGCCCCCCACTTCGTGAACCTGGTCCTGGGGGCCGGGGCGCAAACTCCGGCCGGGGGCCGGATCAGGACCACCCTGGACCGGGATCTCCAGCGCCGGGCCGAGGCCGTGGTGCGCTCCCACCGCACCCGGCTGCAGAAAGGCGGCGCCTCCCAGGCCGCCTGTGTGATCCTGGACAACCGCTCCCTGGGGGTGGCGGCCCTGGTGGGGTCTTTCAGCTATAGTCCCCGGGATCAGGGTTTCAACAACGGCGCCGCGGCCTGGCGCTCCCCCGGTTCCGCCCTGAAACCCTTTCTTTACGCCCAGGCCCTGGACCTGGGCCTGACCCCGGCCGCGGTGCTGGAAGACGTGGAGCGGCGCTACCGGACGCCCCGGGGCGCGTTCCTTCCCAGCAACTTTGACCGCCTGGCCCACGGCCCCGTGTCTTTCCGGGAAGCCCTGGGGAATTCCTTGAACCTCTCCGCGGTCTATCTCCTCAACCTCACCGGGCCGGACACTTATTACGAAACCCTGAACAAGTTGCAGCTCATCAACCATCCGGAGCTGCCCGCGGACCACTACGGCCTGGGACTGGTGGTGGGCAACCCCGAGGTGAGCCTGCTGCAGTTGGCCGCGGGCTACGCCTGCCTGGCCAACGGCGGCGTCTTTCGGCCGGTGCGGCTGCACCTGGACCAGCCGCCCGGGGAAGGGGTCCAGGTCTTTTCCCCGCAAGCGGCCTTTGTCATCAATGACATCCTGACCGACCCCATGGCCCGGGCCCGGATTTTCGGCGGTTCCCTGGCCATGAATCCGCCCCAGCGCTTAGGGATAAAAACCGGCACCAGCACCCGCTACCGGGACTGCTGGGCCGTGGGCTATACCCCGGAATACACCCTGGCGGTGTGGGTGGGGAATTTTAACGGCCGGCCCACCGCCAATCTCAGCGGCGCTGCGGCCGCGGCCCCCATTCTGGCGGATTTGGCCGCGGAAGTCTTCGGCCCGGACCCACCCCAGCCCTTTGATAAACCGGAAGGGGTGGTGCACGCTTTGGTCTGCGCCTTTTCGGGACTCCGGCCGGGGCCGGACTGCGCCCACCGCCGGGAGGAACTTTTTATTGCCGGGACCGAACCCGACGCCCGGTGTTCTTACCACCACCCCCGGGAACCCTGGCACCGCATGCCCGCCAACTACGCGGCCTGGCTCCACCAGCGCTTTCAAAAGGGAGGGGAAGGAAAGTTTCGTCTGGAGGATTTTGACCCGGACTTGAGGCAAACCTTCCGGAACGCCCCGGCGTCCGGTGAGAGCAGTAAATCCCTGGCAGCATCTCCGGCCTCCCGCCCGCCAGGTGCGAAGTTGACCTTGGGATTTAACCCTGCCATTCCTTACGCCGGCAGGGCCCCGGCCCTGGCGGGGGCGGCGGAGTTCCCGGTGGCCGTCAGCTACCCGCTGCCCGGCGACCGCTTTCTCCTGGAACCCCAGCGGGAGACGGTTCATATTACCCTAAAAGCCGTCTGCCGCAGCTCCGTCAAATCAGTCACCTGGTTTGTCAACGGCCGGGAGGCCGGGGCCGCCGGCCCTCCCTATGAACTGCCCCTGGAGCTGCCCCGGGGCAAACACCGGCTCACGGTGTCTGGCCATAATGGTTGGGGAGATTCGGTGGAGATTTCAGTACAATAAAATTTAAGGTGCGTTTCACCCGCTAAATTGATAACTTCCATATGGCGTTTAATCATACGGGTTAAATTTATCGATGCAGAGTTTCCGCCATAACCTCAAACCGGTTGAAGTGAAAATATTCTTAAAAACCGTGGCCGACCTGACGGAAGAGCTTTTCATCCGTTACTGCCTTAAAGGGGATGGTGTTTGCCCCCGATGCGGCCGGAACGGCATCTGCCACAGCGGCGCCATCAGTTTGTACAGCAGCTCCTTTGACAAGATCACCCACGAAATCACCGCCTGCCTGAAATGCGGGTATAAAAATATGACCACCGTGCTAACGATCGAAAAGCTGTAGAAATTACCAGGTTAGCGGCTAATACTGTTTTCAGTTTTCTGTTTTCTGTGAAAAAGATAAATAGCATCTATATGTTAGGTTAGCGGATTTGTTGCATTTGAAAGCAAAATTGTTATAGGATGCATTCCCCCGCCTCATGACTAAGGCAGCATTTCCGGGATAATCATCCACTCCACCCCCCAGCGCCCGGCGTCATCTCGTCTCAGGCAGACCACACCCCCCATCTTGAAATTGACCAGGCTTTTTTCCCGGTCCCCGCAAAGCAGGGCCGCGGCTAATCGGGCCAGATGGGGGAGGTGTCCCACCAGGACCAGGTCTTCGGACAGGCCCGAGACGCGGCCGGCCCAAATTTCCGGGTCATCCAGAGGCGCCAAACCGTTGGTGGGCCCGATGCCGCCCCGGGGTTTTAGCGCCTCCGCCAAAATTTCCGCGGTCCTCATAGCCCTGGTCTTGCCGCTGTGCAGGAACCGGCCGGGAGACAGATTTAATTTCTCCACAAAATCCGCCACCCGGATAACGTCCTCCCTACCCCTGGGAGTAAGGTCCCGGGCCGGGTCCTCCTCCTCTCGCTTTGCCTCTCCATGCTGCACCAGATAAAGAAACATGGCAAATCCTTTCCGCGATAATTATTGTCTAAGTTATACATAACGTCATAAGTAATTGGACATGTTTATAGTTTCATCAATTTGTCACCGCCCACTTTGTCACCCGGAGCCGCAGGCGAAGGGTCTCTTGATTTCCGGTAAAGACGAGATTCTTCGCCGCCTGCTGCGGCTCAGAATGACCCAAAGGGAACATCTATATACATGTTTATAAATTAATGACGCTGCGTATAGTATTTTGTTAAGCATCCGGCAATGGAGGGGGAAGAGGGAAGAGGTTAAAAGGTTAAAAAGGGAAAAGGGGAAGGCCGTGCGGATACAACTATATTATCGCGGTGTTATAGCCTTGATTTTATCGGGGGCCGCCATTTTGGCAGCCGGAAATCTTGATTATCCTCAAACAGTGACGTCGGCGGCGGCAAAGACCGATGCGGGAAAAGGGAGCCGGCCCATGAAATTGACCCATGTATGCCTGGTTACCGCCAGGTTTGACCGGATGAAGGAATTCTACCAGGACATTTTGCAGACCGCGCCCAAGAAATACCAGGGGGACTACGTGGAATTCGTCACCGAGGGGGCGATTCTTTCCCTTTATCAATTGGAGTCCATGAAAAAACTGGCCCCTGGCGCCATAGAGGAAGGCGCTAACCGGAGTGTCCTCATCGAATTCCAGGTCCCGGACGCGGACCGGGAATACGCCCGGCTGCAGGGGCTGAAAAAATGGCCGATCCAATTCGTCCTGCCCCCCACCACCTTCCCCTGGGGCAACCGCACCATTTACTTCCGGGACCCCGACGGCAATTTGCTTAATTTTTATTCAGTGGTGGAGACAAAATAACCGGATAAATCCAGAGCAAAAAAACCGGGCTGTTGCCCGTCCCGTCCCTGTCATTTTATATCGACTCGCCTTTCAACTGCAACAAACTAACTTCATAACTAATTGATAATACTTATTTTTAACTGAAAACTGAAAACTTTATTACTGGCGCCCCCGCCGGGACTCGAACCCGGGACACACGGATTAGGAATCCGTTGCTCTGTCCATTACTGAGCTACGGGGGCGGTAAGTTTTTTATGGGGATGCGGCCCCGGAAGCCTGCGTTTCAAGCACCAAATGGGAAAGGCCGCAAGCTTTTAATGGTGCTTAAGACGCACCCTGCGGGGCTGGCCTTATAATATGCAAACTTGGACTTGGGTGCAAGGGGGTTTGCCGGTTCAGACCTTTGCGACATTCCTCATCGGTATCCTATTTAAACGACTCCCTCATACCAATTGGCAATCAATCGGTGGCGCCGGCTTCCAGCCGGGGCAGCGCCGGCTTAAGCCTGCGGCTACAGAAAAATTTCTTTTTGAATGCGCCCTGGTATCAAACGGCAGAGCGTCCTCGCCGCCAAAATAGTGAACCGCCGGGGGCGGCTGTTATCCATTTCGCCGAGAGTTCCGGCCTCGTTTAGAAGCAATATGACATAACACTATATCTTGTAACCGATTAAACATAACTCCCTATATCTTGACAATATCTTTCCTTGCCTTTCCTTGCCTTTCTTGGTACATGAACCTTGCGCTGTGGTATAATTGCTCTCCGAGGACAGGGAGAATGGGAAAGTTGCGGGTCTTCTGGGTCTTATTTGGCTTGATGCTTCTCCTCCCCGCCGGCGTCTTCGCGGCCGGCCCCATGGAGGTGGAGCTTTTCAAGCCCCAGCGGTTTCAAGAAGACCCCTGGCGCCTGCGGGCCGACCGCCTCACCTATGACGCCGCCACTCAAACTTATGAAGCCCAGGGCCGGGTGGAAATCCGCCAGGGGGACCGGGTCCTCAAGGCCGATCTGGTGCGGGTCAATGAAGCCACCAAGATCGCCTGGTTCCAGGGCAACGTGGTCATGATCCAAGGGGAAGACATTTTCACCGGCAAGGAAGGTCAATTCAATCTGGCCACCCGCTGCGGAGAGATGACCGAAGCCCGCCTCTTTCTAAAGCGCAACCATTTCCATGTGGAAAGCCCCTTGATGCGCAAGACCGGGGAAAATACCTATTATGCCGAGGGCTCCGTGGTCACCACCTGCGACGCCGACCGCCCGGTGTGGAGCTTCCATGCCCGGACCCTGTCGGTGACCCTGGAGGGTTATGCCATCGGCACGGGAAGCCAGATGCGCCTGGCGGGGGTCCCGGTCCTTTACCTTCCCTATTCGGTGCTGCCGGTGAAAACCACCCGGCAGACGGGATTCCTGCCTCCCACCTACGGCCAGCAAAGAGCCGGAGGCGCCGCGGTGGAGCTGCCCTTCTACTGGGCCATAAGCGACCACTCAGACGGCACTTTGTTCCAGACTTACATCAGCAAGCGTGGCTATATGCAGGGGGCGGAGCTGCGGTATCGGGGGCATCAGGAGGCCGCCGGGAATTTCCGCGTTTTCTACATCAACGACGACTCCGGCCAGGCCCGCACCTCCAACCGCTACTGGGTGGCGGGGATGGTGAACCAGCCCCTGGGGGATTGGAACATGCGCCTCACGGTGGACCGGGTCAGCGACCGCGGCTATCTGAAGGACTTCAATTTCGGGTACATGGGTTTAAACCGCTATTCCCGGAGCCTGCTTCTGGAAATGGGGCGTGACCTGGAACAGGAGGAGGTCAACAACCGGGTCTCCACCGCGGTGCTGAGCCGCAACTTTTCTTGGGCCAACCTCACGGCCTACAGCCGCTATTATGAGAGGCTGCGCCCGAGCGATCCTAGCCCCTTCCAGCGGACGCCGGGACTTTCCTTAATCACGCTGCCTTTGCCCCTGGGGAACTGGCCCCTTTGGGTGGGGCTCAATTCTTCCTATCACTACTTTGTTCAGGGCCAGGGCATGACCGGGGACCGGTTGGAGCTCCACCCCCAGGCATGGCTCCAGAGCCAGATTTTCCCTGGGGTTTATTTCAGTTCCCGGATGGGCTTCCGGGAGACCCTGTTCCGCGTCGATCATACCGCTCCGGTCCGGGTGGACTCGACCTCTCCGGTCATCGAACCTCCGGAGAGGTATCTCTCCCGGGCGCTTTACGACGCCAAGGTCACTCTAGGGGGCGCCTGGTCCCGAGACTACGGCCGGGATGGGGACGCCTCCCGGTTTTACCGCCATATTCTGCGCCCGGAAGTAACTTACTGGAACATGCCCCGGTATGTGGCCCAACGCTATCCGCCTTTCGACCCCTTTGACCTGGGCTGGGTGGTCCGGGCCAACCGCAACCTGCCGGTGCGGGATGGTGATGACCCCATTGGCGGGGTGAATGCCATGACTTACAGCCTGACCAATAACTTGCTCTGGCGAGGCACCAATAAACAAGGCCAGGCCACGGTGTCCGACGTGCTGTGGCTGCGGTTGAGCCAGAGCGTCTTTTTCAACAGCAGCAGCATGGCCCTGGACGGCACCGACCAGCCGCACCGCCGTTTTTCGGACCTCCTGGCGGAAGCGGAATTTCGCCCTTGGCGCCACATCTCCCTGGGGACCAATCTGGGGGTGACCCCCTCCCGGGAAGGCTTTAGCCGGGCCAACGTTAAACTTGCGTTTTTGGACCTCCCCCGGTTGAACTATGTCAGTGTAGATTACATCTTTATCAAAGACTTTGCCCAACAGATCAACGTGGACACTTACGTCAACCTCCTGAGTTCATTTAAATCCTGGGTCACCTTCAGCCACACTTTCCGCACCGACCAGAAATTGGAACGCCGATACGGCGTTATTCTCCAGCGCCAGTGCTGGGGGGTCAATATCACTTACACGGATCGGCCGGATGACCGGCGCATCGGGGTCACTTTCTTCGTTCCCGGGATCGGGGAAAAGTTGAAGCGATCCCCGGTGCGCTTCCCGGAAGAGATGCGGGGTAAAGAAGGGCCGGATTTCATGTAATCCGGAGCGCCTAAGATATTAACCACCCCGACCCCAAGGACACCCAGGATTCACCAAGAAAAAGTTCTTGTCCTTGAGACCTCTGCCAAACGACCTTCATTTGCCATTCAGAGAAACAAAGTGACTGGAAGAATTTCAGAAAAACGAGATTCTTTCCGAACTCGGAATGACTCGCGCGGTTTTTGCAGAGGTTTCTTGTTGGCTGTCTTAAGGCGCCGCAACTCATAACAGTTGCGTTATAAAAACTGCATAAATCTATAGGGGCGCACCTGTGTGTGCCCCCGCTAGGGGGCGGACATACAGGTCCGCGCCTAGATAATACCAAGTTCAGTTTCAGATGCAACAAATTCTATAGCTAACTTATTGATAATACAATTTCTTTTAACCGAAAACCGAAAACCGAAAACCGAGAACGGTATAAGCTGTCGCTTGACCGCAACTCGGTATCAAATATTTTTCTTGGCGAGCTCTTGGTGTCCTTGGTTTTTTGATGATAAATTTTATAAAATCCTAATCGTGCGAGTAAAAAAGCAACTGGTTTGAAATTAACCCAGGCGGAGGAACATGACTATATGAAACTGGCAATTATCGGGGCAGGCTATGTGGGGCTGGTGACCGGGGCCTGCTTTGCCGAGATGGGCAACGACGTGATCTGTATGGACGCGGATGAGGCCAAGATTAAGACCCTGGAGGCAGGACGCATACCCATCTATGAGCCGGGGTTGGAAGACTTTGTCAAGCGCAACAGTGAGGAGAACCGGCTGAGCTTCACCACCGACCTGAGCGCGGCGGTGAAAAACAGCCTCATCATTTTCATTGCGGTGGGCACCCCCCAGGATCAGGACGGGTCCGCGGACCTGTCCATGGTGCTCCAGGTGGCTCGGGACATCGGCCGCCATATGAACGGTTACAAGGTAATCGTGGAAAAGTCCACGGTGCCCGTGGGCACCGCGGCCAAAGTGCGGCAGGTCATAGAAGAGGAATTGCAAAAACGGGGGGAAGTGATAGAGTTCGACGTGGTCTCCAACCCTGAGTTCCTCAAGGAAGGCACCGGGCTGGATGATTTCATGAAGCCGGACCGCATCGTGGTGGGCTGCGACGACCCCCGGGTGGCGGAGCTGATGAAAGAACTCTACGCGCCCTTTGTGCGCACCAACCACCCCATTATTATCATGGACGTGGTGTCTGCGGAATTGACCAAGTATGCGGCCAACGCCTTCCTGGCCACCAAAATCTCTTTTATCAATGAACTGGCCAACATCTGCGCCCGCACCGGCGCGGACATCGCCATGATCCGCCAGGGCATCGGCTCAGACCCCCGCATTGGCAATCTGTTCCTGTTCCCCGGCCTGGGATACGGCGGCTCCTGCTTCCCCAAGGACATGCAGGCCCTGATTCACACCTCCCTGTCCCTGAACTACGCCCCTCGTCTGCTGGAAGCCGCGGAGGTCATCAACTATGACCAGCGGCAAATCTTCCTGAACCGCATTCAAGAGTATTTTCAGGGAGACCTCCGAGGCCGGGTCCTGGCAGTCTGGGGCCTGTCCTTCAAGCCCCAGACCGATGATATCCGGGAAGCCCCGGCCTTGACGGTCATATCCAGTTTAGTGGAACGGGGGGGTAAAATCCAGGCATATGACCCCGAAGCCATGGCTGCCGCCCGGCAGCACTTCGGAGAGAACCCGGCCATCAGCTTTGCCAACTCCGGCTACGGTGCCCTGGAGGGCGTGGACGCCCTCATCATCTGCACCGAATGGATGCGGTTCCGGGAGCCGGACTTCGACCGGATGAAATCCCTGATGAAGGCCCCGGTGATTTTTGACGGCCGCAACCTCTATAACCCGGTGAAGATGGTCAAGCGGGGATTTCAATACTTTTATGTGGGCCAGAAAATTTAGAAGAAGGGGGAAAGGGGTTAAAAGGAGAGGTTCTTAACCCTCTTAACCTTTTCCCCTTTTAACCCAAGGTAAAAATGACCCAGGGACTTCTGGAAACATTGACCCAACGGCTTTCCAGCCTTGATTTAACGGCCTTCTCCTCTTTGCGGGTATTAGTGGCCGGGGACTTCATGCTGGACGAGTATCTGTGGGGCCGGGTGGAGCGCATCAACCCGGAAGCTCCGGTGCCGGTGGTGGAGGTGCGGCGGGAGACCCGCACCCTGGGCGGCGCCGGCAACGTGGTGAATAACCTGGCGGCCCTGGGCGCCCGGGTGGAGGTCCTGGGGCTGGTGGGGGAAGACCACCCCGGCCAGCTTCTGCGCCAGGAACTGGCCCGCCTGGGAGTCTCCGACGAAGGACTATTCGTTGACCCCCAGCGGCGCACTTCCCGGAAGACCCGGGTGATGGCCGGGTCCCAGCAGGTGGTACGCATCGACCGGGAGACCCGCAGCCCCGTCTCCGCCCAGGTGGCGGCGTCGGCCCGGGAATACCTGGAAGCCCGCATTCCCGCCCTGGACGCTTTGGTTCTCTCCGACTATGGCAAGGGGGCTCTCACCCCCTCCTTCCTCCAGGAGTTGATCGGTCATGCCCGAAACCGGGGTCTGCCGGTGGTGGTGGACCCCAAAGGGGCCGACTATTCCCGCTATGCCGGGGCCACGGTGATCACCCCCAACCGCAAAGAGGCCCAACAGGCCGTGGGCCGCAATCTGGAAAACTGGGAAGACCTGGCGGCCGCCGGGCGCGACCTGCGCCGCAGGCTTTCCCTGGATTTCCTGCTCATCACCCTGGGGGCGGAGGGCATGGCCCTTTTTGACCGGGAAGAATCGGTGGTGCATCTTCCCGCCCGGGCCCGGGAAGTCTTTGACGTCTCCGGCGCCGGCGACACGGTGGCCGCGGTGATGGCCCTGGCCCTGGCCCAGTGGCAGGACCCCCTGCTGGCCGCGGCCCTGGCCAACATCGCCGCGGGGGTGGTGGTGGGCAAGGTGGGCGCCGCCCCCATCTTCCGGAGTGAACTGGAGCAGGAACTGGGCCGGCAAGGCGCCCGCCTGGAAGAGAAAATCGTCGGCCTGGAAGAACTGAGCCTCCGGATCTCCCACCTCCAGGCCCAGGGCAAAAAAGTAGTTTTCACCAACGGCTGTTTCGACCTGCTGCACGGGGGCCACATCAAGTTCCTGGAAGACTCCCGGAACCTGGGCGACGCCCTGGTGGTGGCGGTGGATACCGATGAATCGGTGAGAAGGCTCAAAGGCCCGGGGCGCCCCATTATCGGTGCGAGCCAGCGGCTGCGCATCCTGGCGGCCCTGGAAGCGGTGGACTGGGTAACCCTCTTTGAAAGCGACCAGCTTCCGGAAATTCTGACCCGGTTAAAGCCGGACATCCTTACCAAAGGCAGCAATTACCCGGAAGATGCCGTAGCCGGGCGGGAGACCGTCCAGGCTTACGGCGGCGAAGTCCGGTTGGTGCCGGTGACCGAGGCGGTGTCCGTCTCCGGGCTTATTAACCGCATCCGGGGGGAGGGATAGTTTTCAGTTTTTAGTTTTCAGTTTTTAGTTTTTAATTGAGCCTCTTGCAAAATTACCCGGCCTTTATGTAGCCGCAGACTTTATCTGGATCCGGCACAGGCTGGAAAGCCTGTGCCATTAACGACTTGTCGTGGAATGTTATCTAATTAGCAAAAAGAATCCCTAAAGCAGAATCCCTAATCCAGTCATCCATGAGCCGCGGGTTCGCCCCTAAATTACGAAAAGTTCTCGAGGGGCCAGCCTAAACTTTGAACTTTGAACCTTGAACTTTGAACTTATTTAACATGAAATCCCGGAAGTCCCCCTTTTTATGCAGGATCATGGCGGCGGTTTACCTGGTCGCCTGTTTATCATGTACTCCGGTGAAAGCCCCCCAGCCCAAGGTGGTCCAGCCTCCGGTGCGCTACCCCAATTCCACGATCGTTGAGGGAATCGCCATTGCCGTGGTCCCCTTCGACCCCCGGCGGGACCTCTTTGCCGATCCCCAGGACCCCAAACCTCCCAAACCGGACTTCAACTGGTTTAAAGCCGGAGTTTGCCCCACCCGCCTCATCTTGGCCAACGACTCGCCCCGGACCGTGGCCATTGCTCCGGACCAGATAACCTGCACGGATGCCCAGGGCGCCACCTATAAGCCTTTTAGCGCCCGGGAGGCCGCGGACGCGGTTATCGCCTCCCAGGTCTTTGCCTCGTATGTCAAAGGCGCGCTGAAGGGCGCGCTGCTGGGCGCGGCCCTGGCGGCCGGGGTGGGGGCCGCAGTGGGCGGCATCGCCGGAGGCGGAGCCGGACGGGGCGCGGCCGCGGGCGCCATCTGGGGCGGAGTGCCGGGACTGCTCATCGGCGCCGGGACCAGCCGGAGTGAGATGGAAATGCGGGTCCGAGCTCTATTAAGTAACCAACAATTGGCCCATAAAACCCTGTCCCCAGGGATGGGTCACGACGGCTTAGTCTATTTCCCCGCGGTGATGATGCAGTCGGTCACGGTCCTACTCACCGATCCGGAGTTGCGGCAACCCTTCAAGGCCCTGATTCCGGTGGTGATGCCGCCCCAGGTTATTGAACCTTCCCAGTAATTACCGGTAAAACCCCCAGGAAGATTTCCAAGCCCGCTCACTCCACTTCTCCGGACGCCGCGGGCATTACGTTGCGCCTAGGCGCAAAAATACTGCTTTTTTGGCAGAAAAATTTATAATTACTAGATAGTTAATCTATCTTATAAAAAATATGAAAAATATCCGCAACTTCAGCATTATCGCCCATATCGACCACGGTAAATCCACCCTGGCGGACCGGTTGATCCAGTGGACCATGCTGATCCCCGAGCGCCAGCTCCGGGACCAGATGCTGGACACCATGGACATCGAGCGGGAGCGGGGCATCACCATCAAGAGCAACACCATCACCCTGCCTTATGTGGCCGACGATGGGCAGGAATATGAGCTAAATCTCATCGACACCCCGGGCCACGTGGACTTTTCTTATGAGGTGTCCCGGGCCCTGGCTTCCTGCGAGGGGGTGCTGCTGCTGGTGGACGCCTCCCAGGGGGTGGAGGCCCAGACCCTGGCCAACCTCTATCTGGCCCTGGAGCACGGCCTCACCATCATCCCGGTGATCAACAAGATCGATTTGCCCCAGGCGGACATCGAGGGGGCGAAGGCCCAGATGGAGCGGGAGCTGGCCCTGGACCCGGACGCGGCCATCCTGTGCTCCGCCAAGGAGGGGCTGGGCATTGACCAGGTGCTGGAGGCCATTGTCACCCGCATCCCGCCGCCCACGGGGAGCCTAGATAAACCGCTCTCCGCCCTCATCTTCGATGCCCAGTACGACACCTTCCGGGGCGCGGTGATCTACTGCCGGGTCTTTGACGGCGTAGTCAAACCCGGGGACGTCCTCCGCCTTATGTCCCATCCCGGAACCTACAAAGTGGAAGAAGTGGGCGTCTTCGGGCTCCAGCGGGAGTCCCGGAAGCAGCTGGCCGCGGGCAACGTGGGCTACATCATCGCCGGGGTGAAGACGGTGCGGGACACCCGCATCGGGGACACCATAACCCATGAGGCCCGCCCCTGCGCCCAGGCCCTCCCCGGTTTCCGGGAAGTGAAGCCCGTGGTCTTCGCTTCCGTCTATCCGGTGTCCAATGAAGACTATCTGGCCCTGGCCGAAGCCCTGGAAAAATACCAGCTAAACGACGCGGCCCTGGTCTATCAGAAAGACTCCTCTGCGGCGTTGGGCCAGGGGTTCCGCTGCGGCTTCCTGGGGCTGCTGCACCTGGAAATCGTCCAGGAGCGGTTAGAAAGGGAGTTCGGCCAGAGCCTGATCATGACCATTCCCGGGGTGCAGTACCGCTTTGTCCTCCGGGACGGCCATACCGTCATGGTGGACAATCCCCAGCACTACCCGGACCCCATCCGTATTCAGACGACCCTGGAGCCGTTCATCAAGGCCACCATCATCACCCCGGAGCGCTTCCTGGGCGCGGTGCTCAAGCTCTGCCTGGAGCGCCGGGGAATGAACTCCCGCTTCCACTACCCGGCGCCGGGGCGGGTGGAGATGAGCTTCGAGATGCCCCTGGCGGAAGTGATCATTGACTTTTACGACCGCCTGAAAACCGTCACCCAGGGCTACGGCTCCTTTGACTACGACATGCTGGATTACCGGGAATCGGACCTGGTGAAGCTGGACATTCTGGTGAACGCCGAAAAGGTGGACGCGCTGTCCATGATCGTCCACCGCAGCCGGGCCAGGGAGTGGGCCGTCCGGGTCTGCGACCGCCTTAAAAACGAGATTCCCCGGCAGCAGTTTAAAATTGCCATCCAGGGGGCCTTGGGGGGCCAGATCATCGCCCGCTCCACCATCACCGCCTTTCGCAAAGACGTTACCTCCAAGTGTTACGGCGGCGACATCACCCGCAAGCGCAAGCTCCTGGAAAAACAGCGGGCCGGCAAAAAGCGCATGAAAATGGTGGGCGCGGTGGAGATCCCCCAAAGCGCCTTTGTGGCGGTGCTGAAGACGGAGCAGACGTAGGCGGGGGGCGGGTTTCAGGTTTCAGGGGTCAGGTTTTAGGTTTCAGATTTTAATATTACTCGGAGCATTAAAGAAGTTCCTTCCTTTTGCCCCCTCCCCCTTGAGGGGGGAGGGCTGGGGTGGGGGTGAAGGTAATCCATTTTCCGCTCCGAGTAATAACATTGGGTGGGGATTTACGCCTGGTATTTAATCGAACCTCAGGAGCCGGTTTTTAAAGGCTGAAATCATTCCGGCGCGCCGAAAATAAGGGCGATTCGGGTTATAATAATTATATGCTACAAAATCATTTGAACTGTCTTTGCCAGGTGCGGGATATGCCCGGGGCCATGAACCGGAAGGCCAGGGATAATCTCGTTTACTGAAGGATTTTTATATGCCCATGCAATTCATAAAAAAGACGCTGATCAATCTCCAAGGGCGGTCCTGGAAGCGGATCGCCCTGATGGGTCTGGCGGTGATCCTGGTGCTGATAGTGGCCGTGGGATTCTGGCAGCGGAATATCCAAGAATCCAACTCCTTCCGCACGGTTCCGGTAAACCGGGGCGATCTCCTGGCCACCATCAGCGCCACCGGCACGGTGGAGCCGGAAGAAGTGGTGGACATCGGCGCCCAGGTGGCGGGGAAGATCGTGGCCTTCGGCAAGGACAGGGACGGCAAGAGCGTGGATTACGGCTCCGAAGTGGAGGCCGGGACCATCCTGGCGAAAATTGACGACGCCATCTACGCCGCGGAAGTATCCCAGGCCAAGGCGCAAGTGGCCCAGGCCAAGGCCAATGTCCAGCGGGCCGAGGCCGACCTGGGCCAGTTCAAGGCCAAGCTCTTCCAGGCGGAGCGGGACTGGATGCGGGCCAAGAAGCTGGGGCCTTCGGACGCCCTGTCCCAAAGCGATTTTGATGCGGCCCAATCCGCCCATGAGGTGGCCAAAGCCAACCTGAACGTGGGCCAGGCTGCCCTGGTGCAGACCAAAGACTCGGTGGCCGCGGCCGAGGCCGTTTTAAGGAGATCCTCGCAAAACTTGGACTATTGCACCATCCGGTCCCCGGTCAAAGGGGTCATCATCGACCGGCGGGTTAACATCGGCCAGACCGTGGTGGCCAGCCTCAATGCCCCCAGCCTCTTCCTCCTGGCCAAGGACCTCAAACGCCTCCAGGTGTGGGCCTCGGTGAATGAAGCGGATATCGGCAATATCCGACCCGGCCAGCCCGTGACCTTCACCGTGGACGCCCATCCCGGAGTCACCTTTCAAGGCGAGGTGAGAAAGGTCAGGCTCAATGCCACCATGACCCAGAACGTGGTGACCTACACGGTGGAGATCAATACCGACAATTCCGACGGCCGGCTGATTCCTTACCTTACCGCGAACTTGAAATTCATTGTGGCGGAACGCCACAACGTTCTGCAAGTCCCCAACGCGGCGTTGCGCTGGCTCCCCCAGCCGGACCAGATAGCGCCGGATTTCCGCCCCCAGCCCCAAAAGGGGAAGGGTGGCAAGTCCGGGGAAAAGGGAGCGCCCAAGGGCAAAGGGACCAAAGAAGAGTCGGGCCGGGGGACCGTGTGGATGGTCAAAGGCGCTTATGTCCAGCCGGTTCAGGTGCGCCTGGGGCTGAGCGACGGGTCCATGACTGAAGTCCAAAGCCCCGAACTTAAAGAAGGGCTTCAGGTGGTGGTGGCGGAGCAGCAGAAAGCCGGCGACAGCGCCGGGTCCGCCAGCCCCTTTACCCCGCAGCTCTTCCGCACCGGCGGCTCCTCCCCGCGTAAGTAAAGGCGGGTTCCTGGGAGATTCAGGATGAGGCGAGCAACGCAGATGAAACTGATAGAACTGCACGACCTCCATAAAACCTATCACCTGGGCGAGATCGACGTGCCGGTGCTCAAGGGTATCTCCCTCACCGTGTCCCAGGGGGAATTCGTGGCGCTCATGGGGACCTCGGGCTCAGGCAAAACCACCCTCATGAACATCCTGGGGTGCCTGGACCGGCCCACCTCCGGCCAGTATTGGCTGGAAGGGCAGGACGTCACCCGGCTGTCCCCGGATGAACGGGCCCAGTTGCGCAATCAGAAGCTCGGGTTTGTATTTCAGACCTTCAATCTGCTCCCCCGCACCAGCGCCCTGGAAAACGTGATCATGCCCCTGTCTTATAACGGGGTCAACCTGTCGGATCGGGAGGCGCGCCAGCAGGCCGAGGAGCTGCTGCACCGGGTAGGATTAGAGGAGCGGCTGGACCACGAGCCTTCGCAGCTTTCCGGCGGGCAGCAGCAGCGGGTGGCCATTGCCCGGGCCTTGGTCAATAATCCTTCCCTGCTTTTCGCCGATGAACCCACGGGCAACCTGGACTCCAAGACCAGCGAGGAGATGCTGGAACTGTTTAACAAGCTCAATGAGGAGGGGGTGACCATCATCCTGGTCACCCACGATGAGCAGGTGGCCTGCCACGCCAGCCGGATCGTGCGCATCCGGGACGGGGTGGTGGAAGCCGACGAGGTCTCGCCGGTTCAGGCGGCGGAGGAACTGGCCCCGAAGGAGGAGGAGAAGATTGAATCCTCCCGGCGGGCGGCCTGGGCCTTCCCCCGCCTCCGATGGATGCTCCGCACCGCGCTCCAGGGGCTGCGCCGCAACGTCCTGCGGGCCGCGCTCACCACTTTGGGCATCATTATCGGCGTGGCTGCGGTCATCGCCATGATGGAAATCGGCCGGGGCTCCTCCAGCGCCATTCAGCGGACCATCGCCAGCATGGGGGCCAACAACCTCCTCGTCTTGCCTGGCACCGCCACCAGCGGCGGCGTCACCTTCGGGATGGGCAGCGGTATAACCCTCACTCCCCAGGATGCCGAGGCCATCATGAACGAGTGCCCGGCGGTGCGGGCCACCGCGCCCGTGGTGCGGGCCCGCACTCAGGTGATTTACGGCAACCGCAACTGGGTGCCCATCTATATCTACGGGACCACCCCGTCTTTTCTGGACGTGCGGGAATGGCCCGTGGCCGAAGGCGAGATCTTCTCCGAGCAGGACGTCCGCAATGGCAGTAAGGTGTGCCTGCTGGGCCAGCGCCTGGTCAAGGAGCTTTTCCAGGGAGAATCGCCCCTGGGTAAGGAAGTCAGGGTGAACAACGTCTCCTTCAAGGTCGTCGGCATTCTCAGCCCCAAGGGGGCCAATATGATGGGCATCGACCAGGATGACATCCTGCTGGCGCCCTGGACCTCCATCAAGTACCGGGTGGCCGGCTCCTCCATGGCCAATGTCAACCAGAGCGCCCAGGCCACCACCAGCTCCAGCACGACAGATAAAGTCAACACCCTGAGCCAGATTTACCCCAGCACCAAACTTAACCTATATCCGGAGCAATCCGCGATCCAGCAGGCAGACACCCCTCTACCGGTCAGATTCACCAACGTGGACCAGGTCCTTACCGCGGCCCGGTCCACCCCGGAGATTCCCCTGGCCATCCGGCAGATCACCCAGCTGCTGCGGGAGCGACACCGCATCCGGCCCGACGAGCCGGAGGACTTCAGCATCCGGGACATGACCGAAATGACCAAGGCCCTGTCCTCCACCGCCGACATGATGACCAACCTGCTGCTGGCGGTGGCCTTGATCTCCCTGGTGGTGGGGGGCGTGGGCATCATGAATATCATGCTGGTGTCGGTGACCGAGCGGACCCGGGAGATCGGGTTGCGCATGGCGGTGGGGGCCTGGAGCCGGGACATCCTGCAGCAATTTCTGGTGGAATCCGTGTTGTTGTGCTTCTGCGGCGGCATTGCCGGCATCCTGGTGGGCCGGGGCATCTCCTGGCTCATCACCACGGTGCTCAGGTGGCCCACGGAGCTGTCCCTGGACGCCATCCTGGCCGCGTTTGCCGTGTCGGTGACCGTGGGTATCATCTTCGGCTACTATCCGGCCTGGAAGGCCTCCCGGCTGGATCCCATTAATGCGCTGCGGTATGAGTAAGGGTTTGGTATTGAGCCTTTAATGCTACTAAACATTGTTTGGGTAGAGAAATATTATGAAAGAGGGGAAAAAAGCTAATAAGATTGGTAGCACAGGCTTTCCAGCCTGTGCCCAAAAGGATGAGTTACTGATTACTCGCCGCAATTTGCCTCACTGGCGATTTGCCGGCAGTTTCTATTTTGTCACTTTCCGCCTTAAATCAGGGAATCTTTCTGCAGAAGAAAGAATGATGGTGTTAGATACTATAAAACATTTCCACAAAATTAGATATTGGGTCACAGTTGCCGTGGTGATGCCGGACCATGTCCACCTCCTGCTAAAACCTTTTCCTTCTGAATCTTATGCGGATTTTTCCTTAAGCAAGATTTTGCAAGGCATTAAAGGTTTCAGCGCCTGGCAACTCAATAAATCCAGGAGTACAGAAGGCGCCGTATGGCAGGAAGAAAGTTTTGACCGCATTGTAAGAGATTATGATGAGTATCTGGAGAAATGGAATTATATACGCAGTAATCCAGTCAAGGCTGAATTGTGCCATGCTCCGGAGGATTATGCCTGCCTTTGGGAACCAGGGGAACCTGAAGGTTAACCAGCTCAAAGGGGCACAGCCTGGAAAGGCTGTGCTACCAAAGCTCCTTTTGAACCTGGGGCTAGTGGCTCTATGCCTGATCCTGGGAGCGGGCTGCGCCGTAGGCCCCGATTACCGCCCGCCGGAGAAGCCTGTCCCGGAAAATTGGGACGGTCAGGCCGCGGTCACCCCGGATAAGCCCAGCAAAACCACGGCCAATCCGGTGACCCTGGTTCAGTGGTGGAACGCGTTTAACGATCCCACCCTCAGTTCCCTGGTGGAAATGGCCATTCGCTCCAATCTCGATCTGCGCCAGGCCGAGGCCCGCATCCGCCAGGCCCGGGCCGCCCGGGGGGTAGCGGGCGCGCCGCTCTATCCCCAGGTGGAAGCTTCGGCCCTTTACCAGAAGAGCCAGGGCTCCAGCGAAGTGGGGGGCGGCGGGGCCATCGCCACCGCCGCCGGGGTCCGGGAATTATTTCAGGTGGGTCTGGATGCCTCCTGGGAACTGGATATTTTCGGGGGCACGAGGCGTGGCATTGAAGCCGCCACCGCGGACCTCCGGGCCGCGGTGGAAGACCGCCGGGACGTCATGATCACCCTGGTGGGAGACGTGGGCACCAACTACTTCAACCTTCGGGGATTCCAGCAACAGATTGCCATCGCCCGGAAGAATCTGGAGGCCCAGAAGAAGACCGCCCGGATCACTCACAAGCGTTTTGAGGCCGGCTTTGTGAGCCGCCTGGACGTGGCCAACGCCGACGCCCAGGTGGCCACCACCGAAGCCCAGATTCCAATCCTGGAATCCTCGGCCCGGGCGGCCATTTACAACCTGGGAGTGCTGCTGGGCCGGGAGCCTGCGGCCCTGGCCAAGGATTTGGCCAAACCACTCCCCATCGCGTCCACGCCACCGGAAATCCCCGTGGGGCTGCCCTCAGACCTAATGCGCCGCCGTCCGGACATCCGCCGGGCCGAAGCCCAACTCCACGCCGCCACGGCCCGCATCGGGGTGGCCACCGCGGATCTGTTCCCCAAATTTAACCTCACCGGCAGCTTTGGCTTTTCCTCCGGTGACCTGGCCAGCCTGGGAAATCTCGCCACCAGTAAATTCTGGTCCTTCGGTCCCAGCGTCACCTGGCCGGTATTCGCGGGGGGCCGCATCCGGGCCAATATCCAGGTCCAGAACGCCCTCCAGGAGCAAGCTTTGGCGGCTTATGAAAAGATCGTGCTCACCGCCCTGAAAGACGTGGAGACGGCTTTGGTGGCCTACGCCAAGGAGCAGGAACGCCGGAAGGCTCTGGTGGAAGCCGTGGCCAGCAACCGCCAGGCCGTGGACCTGGCCATGAGGCTCTACCTGGCGGGGCGCACCGATTTCCTCAACGTGCTCACGGCCCAGCGGTCCCTGTACGTCAATGAAGACGCCTTGACCCAAAGCACCCGCACCCAGGCCGCCAACCTCATCGCCCTGTATAAAGCCCTGGGCGGCGGTTGGGAAAAAAATGACCTGGCGCCATCGGGGGGTTCATGAAAAAAAATAAATATCTTCAATGGCTCTTTTTGATTCTCATCAGCAGCCTGCTGTTTCTGTTAGCTCCCATGGCGGCGGCGGATAGCCGGGAAATTAAACCCCTCAAGGAGTGGAAGGGCCGGATGGATAATTCCCTGGCGCGGGAATATCCGGTTAGGAAAAACTTCCTTGCCACCCAGGAAGAATTGGACAAGTTGTGGGCCGAGTGGCGCCTTCCCCATGACAAGCCCGCGGTGGATTTCAAAACCCATCTGGTCCTGGTGGGAAATTGCCCCTGCAGTTTGATAACCATGGCGCCGCGGCTGGACGACGGGGGGAACCTTACCCTCGGGGTGACCGTGACCAAAGACCTCAGGGAGGACTTGGCCTATATCATCGTCCTGATCCCCCGCCAGGGCATCCGCTCGGTGGAGGGCAAGCCCTTGTAAGAAACCGCGGATGAACGCAGATGAACATAGATAAAAATATTTAAAATCCGCGTTCATCCACGGTCATCGGCGGTTTCAAAGTATCTTATGAATTACCATTCCTCCTCCGGCCTGTACGTGCACGTCCCTTTTTGTCTGAGCAAGTGCCCTTACTGCGATTTCTATTCCGTCACTGACTTATCCATATTGAATGCCTGGCTGGAGGCCCTGGAAAAGGAGGCCGGGCTTTACCGGGATACCTTCGGCGAATTCGACACCCTGTACCTGGGAGGCGGGACGCCTTCTCTCTTGGAGCCGGCTGATCTGGAAGCCTTGCTGGCCGGGCTTCGGCGCCATTTTCATTTCCATTCCCATACCGAAGTGACCCTGGAGGCCAACCCCGACGACCTGAGCCGGGAAAAACTGGCGGCGTATAGGGAATTGGGGATAAACCGCCTCAGCGTTGGGGTTCAATCTTTCAACGACAAAGATTTGGCCTTTCTGGGGCGCCGCCACACCGCCAAGCAGGCGGCCCAGGTCCTGGATTGGGCCAGAGCGGCGGGTTTTGCCAACCTGAGCTTGGACCTGATGTACGCCCTGCCGGGGAAGACCGAAAAAGACTGGCGGGAAACTCTGGAAAGGGCTTTAGCCTGCCACCCGGAACACCTGTCCTGCTATCAGTTGACGGTGGAGGCGGGCACTCCCCTGGGCGCCAGAAAGGCCCGGGGCGAGTTTCAGGCGGCGGAGGAGGACCTGGAAGAGGCCCTGTTCCTGCTCACCTCCCAATTTTTAGAAGACCACGGCTATCTTCATTACGAAATCTCCAATTTCGCCCGGGGGGAAGAAAACTGCTGCCGCCATAACCCGAAATACTGGCAGCACGTCCCTTATCTGGGGTTGGGCCCGGGGGCCCACTCCTTTTCCTCCGGAAATGGCGCGCAGGGCTCACCCTTTATCAAAAATAGAGTGAGGTGGTGGAACCACGCGGACCTGGAGCGCTACTTAAAGGCCCTGGCCACCGGCGCGGCGCCGGTGGCGGGGCGGGAGACCCTGACGCCGGAGCAGCTTCGTTTGGAAACCCTGTATCTGGGTTTTCGGACCCGGCGAGGGGTGGCTTTGGAGGACGTGCAAGGCTTTGGCAACTGGGAAGCAGCCCTGGCGGAATTGGCCCAGGCCGGCCTGGTAGAAGTAAGCCAGGGCCGGGCGCGGCCCACATGCCGGGGTTTCCTGATGGCCGACGGCCTGCCGCTCCGGTTTGGGGATTAAATATTTCCCCCAAGAATGCAATCGATTATTGCTTGTGCTCCGAAAAGAAAGCCCTGGCGGATTTTCTCTTATCCTTTCCCATTTTTACCGTTTTGCCCTTTCCCTTTAGGTTTCATCCCCTGCTCTTCCCCTTCCATTTTTTCCCAAAAAATTAAGCTCCTCATTGATTTTTAGTTTTTGCTAATTATTTTAAGTCAAACTTCTGGCGGGGACTTGCCATGAACCTTTCCTGCAAGAAAGTCCTCCTGTATTTCCTTGTCCTGGCAGCAGCGGGCGGCGCGGTGGGCGGCTTTTTGGCCTTCGGCCCGCCGGGGCTGTACGCTAAAAGTGAAACCCCCGAGTTCTGCGGCAGTTGCCACGTCATGGAGTCCAGGTACGAGGCCTGGTTCCACGGCGGGGCGCACAGCCGCATCAAGTGCGTGGACTGCCACCTGCCCAACGACACTCTGGCCCGGCACCTGATGTGGAAATCCATCGACGGTCTGTGGGACGCGGCGGCCTTTCACACCGGACGGGTCCCGGACCCCATAACCTTATCCAGCCACGGTGCCCGGGTGGTGCAGGAGAACTGCCAGCGCTGCCATGCGGAGACTGTGGCCCGCATCAATGAAGACCGCAAGTGTTGGGACTGCCACCGCCGCATGTCTCACAAGCAGGTGGGGGCCATTGCCACCTGGACTCCTTCAACAGAATAGAGGATGGTGAGCCTATGAAACTGCAAAAGACTTTTGTTGCCAAGGCTATTATGGTCGTATTGGGAGTGGTCCTCATGTTGGGCGCGTGTTCGCCACCGAAATCCGAGCCGGTGAAGACGGTGACCATCCCGGATGACGTCTATGACCCGGCCATTTGGGGCATCGCCTTTCCCCTGGAATACGACTACTGGCGCAAGACCAAAGATCCCAAGCCGGTGGGCCAAAGCAAATACAAGAAGGGCTATGACACCGACCTGGTCATCTATGACAAGCTCAGCGAATATCCCTATCTGGCCCTCCTTTACCATGGCTGGGGTTTCGGCATTGAGTACAACGAATCCCGGGGCCACCATTACATGATAATAGATCAGCTGGAAATCGACCCCTCCCGCTTGAAACCCGGCGGAGTTTGCTTGAGCTGCAAGTCTCCCTATGCCCCCAAGCTGGAAAAGGAGCTAGGCCCGGCCTACTATTCCATGCCGTACGTGGATGCGCACGCCAAAATACCGGAGCAGTTTCAAAAGCTGGGGGCCGCGTGCAGCGACTGCCATGACAACAAGACCATGGCTTTGAAGATCAGCCACCCCGCCCTGAACGGGGCGCTCAAATTTATCGGCAAGGACCCCGCGCAGCTGACCCGCCAGGAAATGCGCAGCCTCATGTGCGCCCAATGCCACGTCACCTACGTCATTCCCCGGGACAAAGACATGAAACCCACGGGCCTCTTCTTCCCCTGGCAGGGGAGCAAGGAAGGGGATATCTCCATGGAAAACATGATCAAGGTTTTCAAGAGCGACCCTGGGAAATACGGGGAATGGGTGCAGGCGGTGACCGGCTTCAAACTCTCCTATATCCGCCATCCGGAGTATGAGTTCTTCAGCCGGGGCGGCACCCACTGGAACGCCGGGGTGTCCTGCGCCGACTGCCATATGCCCTATATCCGGGTAGGGGCCAACAAGATTTCCGACCATGACGTCACCAGCCCCTTGAAGGCCGACATGAAGGCTTGCACCCAGTGCCACGCCCAGTCGGCCCAGTGGCTCAAGGACCGGGTATTCGCCATCCAGGACCGCACCGTGTCCGAGATGAGCCGGGCCGGTTATGCCGCCGCGGTGACGGCCAAACTCTTTGAGATGGCACACAAGGCCCAAAAAGAAGGTAAGAACTTGGACCAAGACCTCTACGACAAGGCCAAAGACCTGTATCTGGAGGCCTTCTATCGGCTGAACTACATCGCCGCGGAGAACTCGGTGGGTTTCCATAATCCCACCGAAGGGATGCGCATCCTGGGAGACGCCATCGCCATGGCCACCAAGTCCGAGGCCCTGCTGCGCCAGGTCCTGACCAAGGCCGGGGTGGAGGCGCCGGCCTACGTCAACCTGGAACTGGCCAAATACCTGAACAAGCGGGGCGTGAAGCCTCTGAATTTCAAGCCGGACCAGGAGTTCAAAGATCCGTACGGCATCCAGGATATGCTGACCCCCCCAGCGTCGCTGGGGAAGTAAGGGGGAAAGGTTTCAGGTTTCAGGTTTTAGGTTTCAGGTTTTAGGTTTCAGGTTTCAGGTTTCAGGTTTTAGGTTTCAGGTTTCAGGGGTGGTTGTCTGACCTGAATCAAGTCTTTGCCAACCCGGAAGGACGAGCGGCCGCTGTCCCCTTTAGGGCATACTTTGAACCTTGAACCTTGAACTTTTCGAATCAGGGGCCAACTATGAAAATAATCTCATTTATCATCCTCGGTTCGTTTGTCCTGGCCGCCGGCCTGGCCCTGGCCCAGGCCCCGCCGGACCTGGCGACCCAGGGAAAAAAGGTTTATGAAGAGAACTGCGCCCCTTGCCACCGCAGCAATGGGGAGGGCTTGCCGGTAAAATTCCCCGCGCTCCATAAAAACCCCTATGTCCTGGGAGATCCCAGACCGGTGATCGCTACGGTTCTGAATGGCCGGAAAGGAGAAATGGGGACCATGCCCGCCTGGAAAGACAAGCTGGATGATGGGCAAATTGCCGCGGTGGTGAGCTATGTTCGCAATGCCTGGACCAACAAGGCTCCGGAGGTGGCTCCGGCCATGGTGAAGGAAGTGCGGGGCAAATAACGGCGGCCAGGTAATACCGTTTTCGGTTTTCGGTTTTCAGTTTTCGGTTAAAAGAAATTGTATTATCAATAAGTTAGCCATAGAATTAGTTTCATCTGAAACTGAACTTGGTATAAAACCAAGGGAAAAAGGGCGGCGTTGGGAGCCGCCCTTTTCTTGGGTGCGCCCTACCGGGTCCACATTAAAAAAGGGGCGCCGTAGAAGCGCCCCTTGGGCATTTCATTAATACGCCGTCCTTCCTCTAAATCTCCAACCACGAATCGCTGAACAGCACCTGGCCCATGATGACCCGGGCGGTTTTGGCGTAGTTCTGCAGGTCCTTGGAGAGAGAGGCGATGTCCACCGGCTTGCTGTCCATGATGTCGTGCACCACTTTCACGGCTTCCGGTTTCCTGCCGTCCACCACGTCCCACAGTTCGTCGTCGAAGGCGTCCACGATGGCTGAGGCCATGCCGTAGCGCTGGACCATGATGACGTAGGTGCGGTTTATGATGGGCCGGAGTTCGTCGGGCACGCCGTTGGAGGCATTGGACAGGCCGCAGGTGGACAAGGCCCCAGGGGCCATGTCCTGAAGCATCTTCATGTATTCCAGGTCGGCAATGAGCTGGTTCTGTTGGATGTTCAGGGGCGCGATGATGGGGTCGAACCAGATATCTTCGTTGGCGATGTCGTATTCCGCGGCCTTGGCCAGGATTTCGGCGGTGAGCATGCCTCTTTCGTGTTCATCCCGGGGCATGCCCTCGGGACCCCACAGCAACCCGATCATGTAGGCGTCGTATTTCCTGACCAGGGGCATCATGCCGTCCATGCGCTCCGGCCGGGCCATGATGGAGTTGATAATGGCCTTGCCCTTGTGAACCTTGAGCCCTGCTTCCATGGCCGCGATATTGGAGGTGTCCAGGGCCAGGGGGATATCGGGCACCACCTCCTGGATGACCTTGACGATCCATTCCATCAATTCTTCGCCGCCTTTGCGGGCCGGGCCGATGTTCACGTCTATAAAGTCGACCTTTTTTTCCGCCTCTTTCAGGACCAGCTCCTGGATGGGCTTGGGATTGCGCTCCTTCATGGCCTGACCGTAAACTTTGGTCACCACGTTCAGATTTTCGCCGATGCGGTAAAATTTGCTCATCAGGTAACCCCCTTGCTTTAGGGTAATAGGGGAGAAAGAGACTGATCAGCTTTCTCCCCGGGTTTCAGGAGCTGCCCAAACTATAGGTTCTTCAAGAAGGCCGGAATGTGCGAAGCTTCCCGAGGACCGATGAGGACCTTCCAGTCGGGGAGCTCCTCTTCCAGGTCGCCGCTGATGCCTGCCGAATAGCCCGGAATGATGATGGTGCGGGTCTTGGTTTTATCCGTTATGCCGCACTTTTTGACAAAGTGGGCCACGGTGTCCCCGGAGAACTTGCCGGCGGCCCAGGCGGTCATGACCGACAGACCCTCGGTGTCCTGGATGAGCAGCCAGGTGGGCACCTTGCTGCCTTCGATTTCGCCGGACACGATGAAGTAGGTCAGCGCGAAGTTGGTGGTCACGGCCACGGGGGAATCGGGGCCGGGGTTGTTGATTTCGTAAATGCCCGCGGAAATGATCATGGGCTTCTGCGGGTCGGTATAGATGTTGAGGCGCTCCAACAGCAAGGGAAAGACCACCGCGGCGTCCAGGTCGCTCAGCACCGTGATGCCGCCGTATTTGGCGATGAAGGTGGCGGCGTACAGGGCTTCCATCATGGGGTCGTCGGTCATCTCGCAGGGACAGGTTATGGTGGGGAAGCCAAAAGGTTTGAACTTGGGCACCAGGGCGGCCCGGCGGATGACGATCTGGTCCTGAAGGGCTTGTTTCAGGGTTTTGGCCCCGGCATCGATGATGAGGTCCTTGAGGCCCATGCCGGTGAGCTTGGTGGTGAGTTCCGCCAAAGCGCCGTAGCCTTCGGCCTGGGCCACCAGCGGCAGGCCAGCCTCCTTGGCCAAAGCGCCCATGGCGTCGGCATTGGCCGCAGTGGCCACGCCCAGCAACGGCTTACGGTCCTTGACGGCCTCCAGGCCGGCCTTGACCACTTCGGGCTTATCCGAACACAGCATGATGGCGGCTTCGCTCTGGTCCGCCACCTTTTTGGCCATGGCCGCGAACTTGGCGGCGTCGCCATTAACATCATGGACCACCAGCATCTCGGGCTGGAGCAGCAGGCCCACCCGGTCAAACTGGAGCGAATTGAACTTGCCGATTTGGGCATCCACGTCCGCGTCGGACATGGCGGTGGTGAGCCGCCCGGCGATGAGGGTGGGGTTGAAAAAAGTCTTTTCGTGGCGGAACATCACGGTTTCGCCGCCCACCGTTTTGACCGCGTCCTTCATGGCGATCTTTACCGGACGGATGGGCGGGGCTGAGGCCTCGGCCAGTTTGTCCCGGACCTCATCCGAGACGTAGGGGCAGGCGGCCAGTTCCGCCTTACCGCTGGCCAGGGCCATGGCAAAAGCCAAACAGGTGGGGAAGCCGCATTCTTTACAGTTGGTCTTGGCGAGAAGTTTGAAAATTTCAATTCCCGTTAAAGCCATTGTCTTTCTCCTTATCCAAGTGCCTGGCGGCCCGAAAGGCGGCTGCGGGAGTCAGGCCCCGCTTACCCGCCGGGACCCCATAGGAGGAAGGGCCAGGAGGCTGTTTCTCCTGACCCTTTCAGGGTTAGCCAATAATCGGATCCATGCTCAGCGCCGGATGGTTCTTCTCCGTCAGGAAGGGCAGGATTTCATCTTCCGTGACGCCCACGGACTCGTCGGCGATGCGGTCGATGAGGTCGGGGATGCCCACCTCTTCGCCCCGCTTGAGAAGCCGTTCCCGAAGCTCCTCTTTGAGGCTCTTGGGCATCCACACCACCCGGGCCAGGCCGCCGTCGCCGAGGATGAACTTCCGCTGGCAGACGTTGTACTTGCTGTGGCCCACGAAGCCCGGAGTGACCTGGCCGCCGCCGATGACGCCCGCCAGGGTGGTGAACTTCATGCCGCAGGGAGTCTCACCGGTGTAGTCCCGGTTCACGGTCATGATGCCGTTGCACATGGGCAGGATGGCGGAGATGCACTCGCAGCAGCCGCAGGTGGTCATGGGGTCATAGACCAGGCTGTAGAAGTTGTACGACGAGACCTTCTGGCGGGAGGCCTTGAAGACGAAGTCGTTGACTCCCTTCCAGTTACCCAGCTTCTCGTCCAGGGTCTCGCCCTTCTGGATAGGCTGGTTGGGTCCGGTGGGGTTGATCTCAAAGGAGGCCTTGCAGTCCATCCAGTTGTAAGCGCCGCACAGGCCGGTGCGCTCGGGAGAAACCACGCACACGTGGTTGGGGGCAAAGGACTGGCACAGGGTGCAGGAGTAGTAGGTTTCGGTGGTTTCGTCGGTCATACCTTCCACCCGGGCGTCCCGCTCATGGTAAACCTGACGGGCCACGTGGGTGATTTTGTCCACCTCGTCCTTGTCGGTGTAAATCTTGATCTGGCACTTGTCGAAGATGGCGCCGAAGTCCTGGTGGAACTTGGCATGGAGGATGGTGCCGATGTGCTTTAAGGTGAAGCCCTTTTCCACCGCGGCTTTGCCGATGCGGTACCAGGCGATGTCCCGCTGCCCGATGTGCATGATGCCCTGGGCGTAGTTCACCAGGTGGTGAATCTGGCGCTCCAGGATGGGCTCGAAGTCGGGCTGGAAGTTCCGGCCGGCCACTTCTACCACTACGCCCAGGGGCAGCCGGGCGGGAATCTTGTCGGCGGGCAGATCCGGGATGTCCTTGCCGATGACTTCCACCTTGCCGTCTTCCACTTCGTCCATGCGCTTGCTGGTGACCCACTCTATGGCCTGGGTCTTACCGCCGCCGCACTCCAGGTAGAGGTCGTCCTTGCGGACCCGCTCACCCTCGAAGGCCGCGCCGAAGTTCACCGGGATGTCGATTTCGGTGACCGTTACCTTGAGGCCCCGAACCTCGATGGACTTCTGGCCCAGTTCACTCATGGGCACGTTGGACACCACGTGCTCGTAAGTGCAGATGCCGGTGGGCAGCACCTGGGGGATGTCCTGGTTGGTGATGGTGGGGAAACCCCAGTTGATACAACCCGCGGCATTGGCGTACCATTCGTCGGGGATGGTGGACACCGCGTTGACAAAGGCGAAGATGCGGTCCTTGTTATACAGCAGCATCTTCAAGGCCGCGCCGGGTTTGACGCCGCCGAAGGCCATGGCGGCCCGGTTGGCGAATCCCAGGGCGAAGACCGCGCCGGAGATGTCCGGGCTGAAAGGCACGATGCGGGTGGGCCAGCCGATCTGCACCCCGCCTTCCAGGAGCTGCTCGGGCACCGAGGTGGTGCCTTCGATGTTCCGGGCGGCGCAAAAGATGTACAGATTCTTTTTCTGATATTCAGTGACCAGGTCCACGGCTTCCTGGACCGAGGGTGCGGCGCCGACGATGGCGGCGAACCCGGGGGCGGAGCCGTCCACGAACTCAATGCCCCGCTTCCGGAAGACGGTGTCTTCCGCGGCGCCCAGCCAGATCTTGGTGTCGCCCTTGCTGAAAACCTCTTCCCCCCCTACGTAGAAGTCGGGGTCGGTGAGGTAGCGGACGGCCTCGAAGATTTCTTCGGCCATGAGGGTGGCCAGACCGGCGTCCAGGCCGGGTCCCAGGTAGGGCAGGTGGAGCTTCTCGGCGGGAACCGGCGGCAGCAGCTGTTTGCAGCGCTCCATCACCGGCACCGCGTCTTTAATTTTCTCGATCTTGGTGCCCATCAAGGAGTAAATGATGGGGAGGTAATAGGCAGTATTGGGGAAGCCGATCTCCTGGTTTTCCCCGTATTTTTCCCGGGCCGCGTACAACGCGTCGGCGCATTTATTAACGATTTTGTGAGCCCCGCGAATGGCAGCGGATATAATGATTTTCGACACTGTCGAGTCCTCCTTCCTTTTTCATAAAGGAATTTATCAATAAGAGGCCGCGGCTTGGCGTGGCCTCCTGGATTGCTTACGCCTCTTCCCCGGCCGCGGCTTCCAGTTGGCGGCGCATTTCCATATCCATGAGCACCCGTTCCCGGGCTTTGTCGATGCCCAGTGCTTTGCGCTTGGAATCGATATGGGCGATCATCTTTTTGGCCATTTCCATGGGATCGGCCACGAAGTCCCATTTGCCGCCGTACTCTTCCTCGATGCCCTTGAACAGGTAGTCGGTGAAGATTTCCGAGCCGGTGGAAGGGAAGGTGACCCCGAAGCAGGTGTAAACCCCGGAGGCCACGAAGTACTGGCCGATGGCAATGGCCTTCTCCGACATCCATTCCGGCGCCGCGCCCGCGGCGGGGAGATCGCTGATGTCGGTGCCCAGGCCGCCGGCCTTGACGCAGGCAGTGGCGGCCATGAGGATGCGGGAGTTGTCCACGCAGGCCCCCATGTGCAACACCGGCGGGATGCCCACGGTCTCGCAAATCTCCGCCAGCCCCGGACCGCAGAACTGGGAGGCCGACTCCGGCGTCAGGAGCCCGTACTTGCCCGCCGCCATGGCGGCGCAGCCGGTGGACAGCACAATGACGTCATTCTTCAGCAGCTCTTTAATCAGGGTCATGTGGGATGAGTCCTGGGTGGTGCGGCAGTTGTTGCAGCCCACCACGCCGGCCACGCCCCGGATGCGGCCGCCGATGACGTTGTCGTTCAGGGTGTAGTACGTGCCCCGGAT
>Ga0194126_10000487_pt1 | contig 66500 bp, 53 predicted proteins | sample TA2KigC150mmetaG_FD_148641 | JGI IMG/M metagenome (GOLD analysis project Ga0194126, IMG submission 148641) | Freshwater microbial communities from Lake Tanganyika, Tanzania - TA2015035 Kigoma Deep Cast 150m | ecosystem: Environmental > Aquatic > Freshwater > Lake | place: Tanzania: Lake...
GCGCGGGCGTCTCGCCCGCGGCAGCGCGGCGTCCCGTGTGCACAGCGACTTGCGGCGCGCAGCGGAGTGCGCGCCCTACCGGGCAGGCATTCTCGAACGGAGCGCGGGCGTCTCGCCCGCGGCAGCGCGGCGTCCCGTGTGCACAGCGACTTGCGGCGCGCAGCGGAGTGCGCACCCTACCGGGCAGGCATTCTCGAACGGAGCGCGGGCGTCTCGCCCGCGGCAGCGCGGCGTCCCGTGTGCACAGCGATTTGCGGCGCGCAGCGGAGTGCGCGCCCTACCGGGGGTTACCGGCACGCTGTCCCCTACCCCGAGCTCTCGTCAGCCGGGCGGGCTCTCGGACGGATCTCGCTTGGGTTTGGGTGTGAGTTTGAGGCCCAGGCGCGGATCGGCGGGGGCGAGTTTGATGGGCTGGCTTTCGCGTTGGGGTCGGGCCTGTTTACCCAGCAGGGCGAGGCGACGGGCGGCTGTCGCAGCGGCGGCGCTGCCCGGGTAGCGATCGATGATTCGTCGCAGGGTTTGGCGCGCCAGGGCGGGCTCGCCCGTTTCCTTAAGCTGGGTTTCGGCAAGGAGGTTGAGCCAGTGAACCACGCGTCCTGGGGGCGCATGGGGTTGAGCGAGCAACTGCTCGAATTCGGCAGTCGCCAGGTCGAGTCGGTGGAACTCGCTGGCATAGAGCAGGGCGAGGTCCTCGCGGGTCTGGTTGTCGGCTGGATGCAGATCGAGTTGGTGGACGAGTTCTGCGGCCTTGGCGCGGGGGTCGACTGGGGCGGGCTTGAGCCCGGTGAAATCCGCGCGCAGGCCGAGGCGCTCGTCGGAATGCGGCACGGCCAAAGGTTCGGGGGCGTCGCGGGCGATCAAGCGTTCCGCGGTGGCGAGGTGAGCGAGGCGTTGGTGGGCGAAATGGGCCTCCGGCGAGTCGGGGAACAGGGTCGGGATTCGTTCGAGGGTGCGGCGGGCCGATTCGGGGTCGCGGCGATACTTGAGGTGCCAGTCGGCCAATCGGCTGAGGGCATAGGCGAGGTTCTTGGGGGCGTGGTCGGGTTGTTGGAGGAGATGCTCGATCGAGGCGGCGGCGCCCTCGACGTCGCGCAGGTCCTCGGCCTGGATTTCGGCCAACATCAGCCAGAGGCGGAAGTCGGTGGGGAACAGCTCGAGTTGTTGGCGGATCTCGGCGATGGCCTCGGCGTACCGCCCCAACTTGCGCCGGGCTTCCGCCACCGAGAAACTAGGTTCCGGTTCCGGCGCGGCGGTGCCGCCGTCGTAGAGTCGGCCCAAGTGTCGGCCGGCGGCCTCGACGATGCTGGGGACCCAGACCAGGGCGAGGACCATGCCGGCCAAGGCGGCCAGGGGGACGGCCATTGCGGCGCTGGGATCGCTCTGGTCCATGCGCTTGACCAGCGGGCCGACCATCAAGGCCAGGAAGGCGAACACCCCCACCGTCAACAACCAACGAATGAAAAGGGCGGCGCGGTCGTCGCTGCGCTTCCACCATTTGACCATGACCCACAGCGCCACGACCGCGAGCGCGGCGAGGGGCATCCCGTTGCGCACGATTTCCCACAAGCTCATTGGAGACAAGGTTGGCCGGCTGGGAGGGCCGTTTAGCCGCCGCGTTTGGCGATGCGATCGGGGTGCCGCACCCGGCTCAGGGCGACGTCGTAGCTGATGGCGCAGCGACAGTACAGATCGTGCAGGCAGGCATCGAGCAGGACCATGCCGTCCCGGCCGCCGGTTTGGATAATGGTCTCGAGCATGTGAAGCTGGTTCTCGCGGATGACATTGCGGACGGCGCTGTTGGCGACGAGCAGTTCGTAGGCGAGGGCGCGCCGCACGCCGTCGACGCCGGGGACCAACTCCTGGTAGATGACCGCCACCAGGGAGCTGGCCAATTGCAGCACGATCTGGCGCTGGCCTGGAGCTTCGCAGACGCCGATGATTCGTTCCAGGGCGTGCACCACATTGGGCGAATGCATGGTGGCCAACACCAAGTGCCCCGTTTCCGCCGCGTTCAACGCGGTGCCGACCGCCTCCGGTTCGCGGATTTCACCGATGACAATCACGTCGGGGTCTTGGCGCAGGACATGGATCAGGGCGCGGTTGAACGAATGGGTGTCGGTCAGCACCTCCTGCTGCACGACGATGGCGCGTTTGTTATGGTGCACGAACTCGATCGGATCCTCGATGGTGACGATTTTGCACCGTCGCTCCCGGTTAATCAGGTCCACCAGATAGTTTAAGGTGGTGGTCTTGCCCGAGCCGCTCGGCCCGGTGATCAACACCAGCCCGTTGGGGCGGCGCACCAGTTCGTCCAGCTTGGGTGGCAGGCCCAAGTCGTCTCGGGTCGCAATGTACTCTCCGCAGAACCGGAAGCAGAACTCGGGGCAACCGTTGCGCCGATAGAGGGTGAGCCGCATCCGGCCGACTTCCGGCGCGTGCAAGGACACGCTCAGCTCCCACTCGCGTTCGAGCGTATCCCGCTGTTGCACATTGAGCAACGCGCTGGCCATTTGGCCTAACTCGGTCCCCTCGAGCGCGTCGGCATCGGCGAGGATGATCTCCCCGTTGATACGGAAAGCCGGCGGCGCACCCGCCACCAGGTGGAGGTCCGACGCGCCGCGCTCGACCGCCATGGCCAGGAGTTGATCGAGCTTGTTCATGATCCGGCGGGGCGTCCGCGCCGCCACCAACCCAGCCAGCGGTGCCACCAACTGACATTGCGCAGGTCGGCCAGGGCCTCGCCGAGCGCTGGACACCGCGGGTCCAACTGGCGCGCTTGATCGAATGAATCGGCTGCCGCGCTGGCCAGCCCCAGCGCCATTTGACAGCGGCCCATTTGCAGCCAGATGACCGCTTGCGCGCCGTCCAGGGCCAAGGCCTGGCTGATCAGGCGCAGCGCCACGGAGAAGCGGCGGTACCAGGAGTGGATGCGCGAGGCGAGCCAGGGCCAGAGCCAATCGCGGGGCGTGACCGCCAGCGCCTTGCTGAAGCAGTAGTCGGCGCGCCGTTCTTTCCGGGCGAGCAAGACGTCGCCGCGCGCCAACCAGATGTAGGGCGTGTCACCCCGCTCCTCGATGGCTGCGTCCGAGAACAGCAAGGCGGCCTTCAAGTCCCCCGTCCGTGCCAGGGCCACGGCCTTGGCGGCCAACACCTCCGGCTCGCGTGGAAACCGCGCGGCGGCTTGATCCGCCCAGTTCTTGGCTTCCTCGAAATCGCCCAATTCGATCAGCATGCGGACTTGTCCGACCCAGGCGTGGGGGTTTTGCGGGTTGGACTCGAGCACGCGCGCGAAGGCGCGCAAGGCCAGCTCGAAATCGCCGCGGCGCAAGGCCTCCTCGGCCGCCTGCGCCTGGAGACCTTCGTCACAGGCCAGCTCTTGCTGCCGAACCTCGTGAGGCCGGCGTTCGCCGAATTCGAGGTTGCCAAAGCGGCTCATGCCACGACTAACGTTCCGGCGTCTGCACCGCACCGAGCGTACCCACACCTAACCGTTCCCGCCCCGGCGCCGGGCGGAAGTCTGCCACGGCAAATTCGCAAGACAAAGCTTTTCCCATGCCAGCCTTAGACCGGCGCGCCGGGTTGGGCTCACGGGTTCAGGTGTAGGGTCGACGACCCGCCCCGGTTGGATTCTCCGCTTGAAATCCGGCGGCGTTAACCGAAGTTAGGCGCCGTTTTATGACGTACATTTTAACGGCGTATATCGTGCTCCTGCTCGTGGGAGGACTGATCGGGTATGTGAAGGCGGGGAGCAAGGTCTCGTTGGCGATGTCGCTCGGATTCGCCGCGGCGATAGGGCTATGTGTGTTCACGGGTGTGCGGCACGGGCTGACGATCGCGGTGGTGCTACAGTTGGCCTTGCTGGCGGTGTTTGTGGCGCGCTACCTCAAGACCAAGAAGTTCATGCCCGCGGGTCTGATGGGGGTGGTAACCGTGCTGGCCGTGACGGCCGAGTTGGCGATCCAATCGGTGGGGCGCGGCTCGTAGGACCCGCTAGGCGGAGGTGGCCGTCCGCGCTCCACCTCGTCAAGGATTCCGGCTGTCGGTTTCTGGAGCCGGGGACATAATCGGCTTCCGTTGGGCCGGCACGTGACCCTAAGCTGCCGCTCGTCAACCGCAACATGAAGACCGTTCGCATCGGGAAAAGCTCGCTGACGTCGAGCCGGCTGGCCTACGGCTGCTGGCGGCTCGCGGGCACCAACGACCCCCACCAACTCACGCCGGAGCGAGAAAGCCACGGACGAGCGGCGGTGCTGGCCGCGCACGAGGCCGGGTACACGCTGTTCGATCACGCGGACATCTACTGCGACGGCACCGGGGAGCGGATCTTCGGTCAAGTGTTGCGGGACGTACCCGGGTTGAGGGAGCAGATCGTGCTGGCTAGCAAGTGCGGCATCCGCATGGCTGGCCAGCCCGAGGCGACGGCGCCCTACCGGTATGACTTTTCGGCGGACTACATTATCAGTTCGTGCGAGGGCTCGTTGCAGCGGTTGGGCGTGGAAACGATCGACCTGTACCAGTTGCACCGACCCGACTTCCTCGGGCGGCCGGACGAGGTTGCTGGGGCGTTTAGTCGGCTGCTCGAGGCGGGCAAAGTGCGCGAGTTCGGCGTGAGCAATTTCCGCCCTTCACAGTGGGCGGCTCTGCAGCGGGCGTGTCCGATGCCGCTGGTGGCAAACCAGATCGAACTGAGCCTCTGCCACCTCGATGCCTTTCAGGACGGGACCTTGGACCAGTGCTTGGCCGAAGGGGTTACCCCGGTGGCATGGGGTCCGTTGGGTGGTGGGCGGCTGGCCCGGGTGGCAGCGGTGGATCTGCAAGATCCACACCATGCCCACAAGTTGAAGTTGTCCGACGCACTCGAGGCAGTAGCTCGCGAGCGTGGGGTGAGCCGGTCGGTGGTGGCGTTGGCGTGGCTGTTGCGCCATCCCAGCGGCATCGTGCCCATTGTGGGCTCGACGCAGCCGGACCGCATCCGGGACTGCGCCCAGGCCGATGCGCTCGAGTTGACGCGGGAAGAATGGTACCGGCTCCACGAGGCGGCCTATGGGCAACGGCTCCCTTGAGGTTTTCGCGACCGTGGGGTGCCTGGGCGGTGCCGGGTTCCGAATATGAAGGTGCCTGAGGTTATGGGCTTTCGCCTGGCGGCGGAGTGGGAAGACCACCGCGCGACCTGGCTGAGTTGGCCCCGGCCCGACAGCCCGAGTTACGCCGAGGGTTACGAGGCCGCCCTCGAGGTCCTGGTCCGGTTCGTTCGCCTCCTGGTCCAGGGCGAGGAAGTCCGGATCCTGGTCCGGAACGAGGGCCTGGAAGGACAGGCGCAGGCGGCGCTCCGACAAGGCCGTATCCCCATGCACCGGGTCTTCTTCCATCGCATCCCCACCTACGAACCCTGGTGCCGCGATTACGGCCCCGTCTTCCTGGTGCGCGAGCGGATTAGCCAACGGCAAGTTGCCGTCGTGGATTGGCGCTACAACGCTTGGGGCGGGAAGTACGCGCCCTACGAAGAGGACGACGCGATGCCGGCGCACGTGGCGCGCTTGCGGCGCCAGACGTTGTTCACGCCCAAGATCGTCCTCGAAGGCGGGGCTCTCGAAGCCAACGGCGCGGGCTCGCTCCTGACCAGCGAAGCCGCCGTGTTGAGCGCCGGCCGCAACCCGGACCTGACGGCCCAGGAGGCCGAACGGATCTTTCTGGACTACCTAGGCGTGTCGAACGTTCTGTGGCTGCGGGAGGGTTTGGACGGCGACTATGCTGGGGGCCGTGTTGACAACCTGGCGCGGTTTGTGAACCCCAGCACGATCGTCGCGGCGGTCGAGGACGATCTCGAGGACGGCAATTACATGGCGCTGCAGGAGAATCTCCGGCGGCTCCGCACGATGCGCGACCAGGAGGAGCACCTGTTTCGGATTGTGAAGTTGCCCTTGCCGGGGCGTCTCGAGCGGGCTGGCCGGCGCCTGCCGGCGAGCTACCTGCAATTCTACATCGCCAATAGCGCGGTGGTCGTCCCGACCTATGGCCACTCCCGCGACCGCGTCGCCCTCGAGTCGTTGCAGCGGGAATTCGCGGACCGCCGCGTGGTCGGGCTCGATTGCCGCGACCTGCTTCGCGGCGGCGGCTCGCTCCACAGCTTGGCGTTGCCCGAACCGCTTTGAATGAGCGCTGCGATTCGCGCGTTTGTCGCCCTGAAAGTGGGTGGCGCGGTGCTCGACGCCGTGCTGCAGAGCCAGCAGGCGTTGCGCGATCGGGTGCCCGCCTCCGCGGTCCGCTGGACACCCCGTGAACAACTTCATCTGACGCTCCGGTTCCTTGGCCAAGTCCCGCGGGCCAGCCTTCCGGCTTTGACGTCGGCCCTGGACGCGGCCGCGGGCGTGGGGCAAGGCCTCGAGTTGGAGTTGGCCGGCCTGGGCGCGTTTCCCAGCCTGCGCTCGCCTCGGGTCTTGTGGATCGGGGTGCGGGGTGACACGGCCGCGCTCGCCCGGTTGCAGGCGAGTGTAACGACCGCCACGGCCAGCTTCGGCGAACCACCCGAGAGCCGGCGGTGGCATCCTCACCTCACGATGGGGCGCGTGAGCGGGCACGAGCGCGACGCGGCATCTCGGGTGGGGGCAGCGCTGGCGGACCAACGCGTCGCCTCGCTCGGCCGCTGGCGTGCCACCCAGATCCACCTGGTCCAGAGCGAGCTGTTGCCCGCTGGGGCGCGCTATACGGACGTCGCAACGTTCGCGTTGGTGGCAGAGACAGGCTGAGCGCCTACCCTTGGCTTTGGCTCAGGAGCGGGACGAGCTGGCGAGCCGAATGAATGCGACCGTGGTTAACGGACGAAGGACTTGGTGAAATCCTCGCTGCTGACGGCGATGACCTTTTTCTCGAACTTAGATTCCGCGATCAACTGAAGCAGCTTGTGCTCGTAGGCGGCGCCATCCAGTGGCAGGGGCACCGTGGCGTTGGTCAACGAGGAGAAGAGCATCGCGTTGGCCAGTTCGACCGAGTTCATGCCTTCGGCTCCCGGCGCGATCAGGGGTGCGCCATCGAGGATGGCATCGACGAAATTCTGGGTGAGGGTCGAGTGTTGCGCCGGGGCGTTCTCGAAAGGGATCTCGACATGCCACACCTCCGGGCGGGCAAAGCCGGTCTTGGCGGTGCGGCTGTACTCGACCATATCGACTTGGTTGCGCGTGAACGCGATGCGGTTGTTCTCGAGAACGACCTTGCCGCGGGTGCCGCAAAGCTCGAGGCGGTTGGTGCCCGGGGCTTCCCCGGTCGAGGTCACGAACACGCCCGAGGCGCCGCTGGCCCATTCCCAGTAGGCCGTGACGTTGTCTTCGACTTCGATGCCGTGGTAGCGGCCGAGTTGGCAGAAACCGCGCACGCGCGCGGGCATCCCGCAGAGCCATTGGAGGATGTCGAGATTGTGTGGGCATTGGTTCAAGAGGACGCCGCCGCCTTCGCCCTTCCAGGTGGCGCGCCAGCCGCCGCTGGCGTAGTAGGCCTCGGTGCGGAACCAGTCGGTCATGATCCAGCTCACGCGCACCAACTCGCCCAACTCGCCGCTGGCGATCAGGTGTTTGAGCTTCACATAGCGCGGTTCGGTGCGGAGCTGGAACATCGCGCCGAAGACCCGCTGCGGATGCCGCGCATGGGTGGCAATGAGACGTTCGGCGTCGGCCTTGTGGACCGAGATCGGTTTCTCGACCATCACGTGCAAGCCCGCCTCGAGCGCCGCTATGCCCAGGGTGGTGTGCTGGTAGTGCGGCGTGGCAACGATGACCGCATCCACTTCGCCCGAGGCAATCAGTTCGGCGCCGTCCGGGAAGGTCTTCAGTGGCCGGTAGGGCTCGAGGGGGGCAAACGCGTCCGCCACGGCCGTGAGTTCGCACCGGTTCACTTTACCATTTCGCAAATAGTCGGCGTGGTACTTGCCGATGTTGCCCAGGCCAATAATGCCCATGCGTACGTTGGTCATGCCCGCCATTATACTGAGCGGGCCGGCTCGTAGGGAACTCCGAAACGCGTGACGGCGCGGCGTCCTTCGGTCGGGTGTGCCCCGCTTGACGCCCGCTGCCCGCCCGACATATAGGTTGCGCGGCCGACCCGAGACGGGTCACATTCCAACGATGAACACGATTCCGAAGCTTCTGTTGGCGCTCCTCGCCGCGGTACCGTTGGCGCAAAGCGCCCAGCCCACTCCTGACCCTTACATGGGCGACTGGCAAGGCACCCTGCGATTGGAAGAGGGCGCCGACCAACCCATCGCCGTCAACCTCATCCCGCATGGCGCCGGCCAGTATGAGGCCCGGCTACTCTCCACCTTCGAGCGGCGTGTGCCCGTCCTGTTTCAACTCCGCGTCCGGTTTCAGGGAGGCGAGTTTCGGGCTGTGGACGCTATCCCATTCGAGGTGGGCCGGGTCGTGCGCGCCACCGAGGACGGCGTGGTGGTGAATGCCTCGCTGTGGACTGGCCGCCTCGATGAGGGTGTCTTGGCCGGCCGGTTGGTCGGCAATCGGGCTGGCCAGTTCCGTTTGCGGCCGATGGAACGGCCCTCGCCGACGCTTGGGCAATCGCCGCCGGCCGGTGCCCTGGTGTTGTTCGACGGCCAGAACCTCGAGGCCTGGACCCCGCGCGATCCCAACGCCGGTGCTGTCCGGTGGAAGTTGGTCGAGGAAAGGGCTATGGAGGTCCAAGGCGGCGACATTCGCACCAAGGAACTGTTCGGGGACCATCGGTTGCACCTCGAGTTTCGCACGCCCTACATGCCGCAAGCCCGGGGCCAAGGGCGAGGCAACAGTGGCGTCTACCTCGAAGGCCGGTACGAACTGCAGGTCCTCGACAGCTACGGCCTCGAGGGTGAAGACAACGAGTGCGGCGGCATCTACACCGTGGCCAAGCCCCGCGTCAACATGTGCGCCCCGCCCCTCCAGTGGCAGACCTACGACATCACCTTCACCTCGGCACGCCTGGACGCCGACGTCAAAAAGACCGCCCCCGCCCGGGTCACCATCCTGCACAATGGCGTGGTCATCCATGAGGACCTTGAATTGCCGCGGGTCACGGGCGGTGCCTTCGACAGCCGGGAGGGCACCCCGGGGCCGCTCTTACTACAAGACCACGGCAACCCAGTACGCTTCCGGAATATCTGGATCGAGAAACGCTGAAGCTCAGGAGCGGCCGGCCGCCGGCTACGGTTTCGCCCGGAGTCGCGCGATGTGTCGCTCGAGCTCGGGGCCGAGATCTTCTTGATAGAAATAGGCGTCCCGCTCGCCGGCGGTGCTCCAACTGTGAATGAAGAGCATCTGGTTGAACCGGAGCCAGCGAGCCGATCCGTCCATGAAGACCTGGTTGCCGCCCTCGGGAATTCCCCCCGGCCCGCGATGCGGTGGCATGCCCTTGAAGGCCGAGTCGCGCCCGCCGCCCCATTGCCGGTCGATCTTCATGACGGCGTCTGCCGCCAACACCCAGCCCGGTTGAGATTGGCCGGTCTTGATCGGGCTGCGCGAGGGGAACGTGCCGGCGGGATTCCGCCACTGTGGGATGCCCCCGAAGTACTGAAAACCGATCACCCATTGCGGGTACTGGGCTTCGTAGGTCGGAAAACCGGGCCGGTTCGGACAGGTCCAAATCTGCGCCAGCGAGTTGGTTGTCAGGTTCAGTCCGGCGGTCGCGGCGGCTTCGCGCTCGGGTGGATTCAGGCAGATTTGCACCTCGCCGAAGCGCGCCTCGACCACGCGGTCGGCGTTGTCGCCAGCGTACACCGTCATGCCGATGAGGATTTGGCGTAGGTTGTTGATACACTTCGCCCGCCGACTGGTTTCCTTCGCCCGGCTCAGAGCGGGCAACAACATCCCTGCCAGAATGGCAATGATCGCAATCACCACCAAGAGCTCGATCAAGGTAAACCCACCGCCGCGGGCACGGAAAACATAACGCTGGTTTGGGTCGTGCATAAGCGTAAGCGTGTGCTGTTGCCCGAAAGCTACGCCCCGTGGTCCGGCGCGGCAAGCCCAGAACCTCCGGGTCTCGAGCGCCGGACTGCGGCACCGGCACTCTGCTCTGGGGGGCGAGCCCCTGGGGAACGGGTCCAGCCCAGTTGACCCTCTTTCAATTCCATTAGTATGCAGTTCGACGGGTTTATAATAGTTGACAGGACTGCAAGAGGCCTAGCTAGCGTAAGGATGCCCAGTGGTCAGGGGAGTCACCGAGGATGGGCGGGCGTTAGCGCCCCGTTGCCGGAGGCGGGCGAGGGCGAGGGGGGTGAGGGGTGATGAGGGGGGACAAAGGCGGACGACAAAGGCAGGCGACAAAGGAGGGGATAACAGGGAGGGCGAGGATGTGGGTCCGAGATGATCCGCCAGTGGTAGGATGCGATCAGTGCTCGGCGTCGGCGCGTTCGAGGACCTCGAGAATGAGGTTAAAGGCGTCGCGCAACTGGGAGTAGTCGCGCAAGTCAACCGTGAACCGCGCGTCGGCATTGGGTCGTGTCCGGACACTCCCGTCGGCGTAGAGGACGTTGGCCGTCCGCTGGCGGTGGTGGGTGCGGGGTTTAACGTTGAACGTGGCGAGGCTGGGGGGGCAAAGGAATAGGGTGTCGATGGCCAGTGCGCGGATGGGTTGTCCCTGGCGGTTAAGGCCGAGGTTGTCGAGTTGGAGTTGGGGCGCGGCGTTGGTGGCGTTGGGGTTGTCAAAAAGCTGGGTGTTACCACCGTGGCGGTAGTAGTAACTGCCTTGCGCCTGCTGCTTGCCGACCTTGGCCAACTCGGTTTCGGCATCGACCGGTTGGTCGCTGCCCGGGCAGAACAGGACCTTGGCATGGTGGGCGAGTTGTTCCGACAACAACAGTCCCAGGCCCACGGGAGCGCCGCTCTGGAGCGAGAGCAGGCTGGTGGGGGCGCCGGTCGAGGGGTAGAGGCTCGCCGGGCTGGTGAAGGGCGGCGCTTTGGGGCCGAAGGGGATACTGCCGCCATGGTCTTGGGCGTAGGTGTGGATGGCGATGCTGACCTGGCGCAAGTTCGAGAGGCAAGCCACGCGGCGCCCGGCCTCCTTAGCCGAGGCGAGCGAAGGCAAGAGCAAGGCTGCCAGAATCGCGATGACCGCGATGACCACGAGCAGTTCGACGAGCGTGAAGGCCTGGCGCTGAGCTTGCCCAACTGCAGCAGGCGGCGTCAGGGGCACCCAGCCATCGCATCGGCCCAGCGCCACGCATGCTGGGCCTCGGCGGGATTCGCGGCCGACGGCAACCCGGTGGATGGGGATCGAGCCCGGCATGATCCCGGTGTGTTCAGGGCAGTTGCTGCGCACGGTAGAAACGATGCGGGGCGGCGGGCGCAGGGTCCTCGAAGGTGACTTGGCCGGTGAGGTTGGTGACCGTTCCGAGGCTCGTCCAAGCGGGCATGGGTTGGGTGACGTTCGAGGTGGTGAGGATCTCGAAGCGCAGGCCTGGCTCGCTGGCGATTAAGAAGCGCAGGCGCCCATCCGCCCAGGTCGGATCGAGGAGTTTGGGCGCCTGGGACATGGTCAACCGGACTTGGTCCAGGTCCCAGTAACCGCCGGCCAACGCGGGGTTGACGGTCGAGAGCAAGCGCACCCCCAGGTGTCGACCCGCCCAGGGATCGGTGGCTTGGACGGGAGCCGATTCGAGGGTGAAATCCACCAGGCGCGTCAGGTTGGGGAAGGTGCTCAAGCTGTGCGTGACGGTGGTGGCATCGACGGTCTGGAGGGCGCCGGAGTCGTCGCGGTAATAGAGGCTCAATTCGAGGGTGGCGCCTTCGGCCATGTTGCCGCCGCCGCCTAAGACGGCGACCGTGAGTTGGTAGGTGCGTCCGACCTGGAAGCGAACGTCGAAGGCGTGCGACGGGGGTGCGCCGGTCCAGTCGGTGGACTCGTAGTCCTGGAACAAACCGACCTCGGGGACGGCGAAAAGAAAGATGGCCTGCTTGCCGTCCACGTTGGCGATGTGATCTGGGCTGCTGGGGGGCGTGTTGAGGAAGACACCGGTCAATTGGGCCCAGAGGAACCCACCGCTTTCATCGTACCAGAACGGTTTCGGGGTCTTCTGCCAGGAGTCGATTCGGGGATCGGCGAAGTCGGTCGTGGGCGACTCGAAGGACGCGTTGGGGATGGGGATGGGTTGGGAGAGGAGGGCGGACGAGGTGCTGGCGAGGATCAGCAGGGCGGTGGCAGCGATCCGTCCGGCGCGCCCGGTCGGCGGGTGGGGGTGGCAGGCGAGCGGGTGCCGAGCGACCAGTGGCTGGTGGCGGCGTAGGGCATATCGAGAGTGCATCATAAAGCGCATCAGTATCGACCATGCTTCCCCGGGCGTCCAGCCCGGGGTGCGTTTTGCCGGGGGAGCGGGGAAGTGGATAGGCGGATCGCAGGCGGCCACGAGTCGTTAGGGTGAGCCGTCTTCTTTCTCCCAAGGGACGACCCATTTATAGATGGTATGGTGGGGGCTTTCGTAGCTGCCATCGTCGGGGTCGGTGTCCGGTTCCTTGACGTCGTAAACCAGGACGGGTTTCGCGCCGCGCATGTCGAAGTCGTGGGAGACGATCCGGGCCCCGTGGCGGAGTTTCTCGAGTTGGGGCATGAGGCGCACGTTGAGGTCGGGGAGGAGGTAAAGGGTGACAACGGAGGCCTCGCGGAGGTCGAGGGTGAAGATGTCGGCGTTGCGGATGGTGACGAGGTGTTCGACGCGGTTGGAGCGGACATTGGCCTGGGCCTCGCGAATGCGCTGGGGGTCGATGTCGAAGCCGACGGCTTTGACGCCGTATTTTTTGGCGGCGGTCACGACGATCCGGCCGTCGCCACAGCCGAGGTCGTAGACGACATCGCCGGTTTTGACCTCGGCCAACTCGAGCATTTTGTCCACGACGACCTGGGGTGTGGGCACGTAGATGACGTCGGGCGTTTGGGACAGGCCGATTTCGAAGGCGATCGCGTGCTCGCCCGGGAGTTTCTGGGGCCGTTGAATGACCAAGGCGTCCGATTGCTGGGTCCAGGTGAGGGGCTCGGCGCTGCCGAGCAGGCGGACGGCGGTGACGGAGCGCGAGGTGACGAGGGAATCGCGGCCCAGCGATGCGATGCGGATGTCGGCGGTGGGCCGGCCGAGGCAGAAGGCGTAGAGAGCGGTGCCTTTGGTGGTGAAGCGGATGTCGCTGGCGGAATAGGTTTGGGTGTCAGGTTCGGTACCTTGAGTGGAGGCGGCTGGAGTGCCTTCGCCGAACTCCTTCCAGGGGCGAGTGCCGTAGATGGCTTCGCCATGGATTTGCAGCCATTGGCCCACGGATTCGAGCAGGCGGACTTCGTCGGGGTCGAGGGTGCCGTCGGCGCGCAAGGGGATATTGAGGAGGAGGTTGCCGTTCTTGCTGACGACATCGATCAGCATGGCGATGACGGCGGTGGCGCTTAGGTAGCGATGGTTGTCGTTGTGGGCGCGGGCGTCGTATCCGCCGCCGATGGAGGTGGCGGTTTGCCAGGGGTAGGGAGCCAGCTCGTCGGCCTTACGGCGCTCGAGGTTCCAGACCAGGGCGGGGCGCTGGTGGGATTCGAGTTGCTGAGTGGCCAAGACGGCCTCGTTGCGGCCGTGCCAGGCGAGGTTCGAGTTGTAGAAGTGCGCGGCCAACTGCAAGCCGAGGTGTTCCCCCACCTCGCGCAGTGGCAGGACGTTGTCGTCGAAGTACAGGAGGTCGGGCCGGTACGAGTCCACGAGGTCTTTGACTCGGAGGAAGAACTTGTCGGCATAAGCGGCGCTGGGCGGGGCGCCGACGGGATGGGCTTGGGCATAGAGATCTTGCGGATCGTAACCGTTCCACCACTGACCGCTGCCATCGGCCTTCGTGAGTCGGCCGTCATAGGGCACTCCGGCCAGCGGCCCGGTGGTGTCGGCGCCCTGGGCGGGTTCGTACCAGGTCCAGGCGCGTGCGGCGTGGACGGTGACGCCGAAGCGTAGGCCGGCGGCGCGTGCGGCGTTGGCCCAGAGCCCGATAAGGTCTTTGTTGGGGCCGAGGTTGACGGCGTTCCAGGGCTGGTATTTGGAATTGAAGTTGTCGAAGTTGCAGTGGTGGTTGGCCAAGGCGACGAAGTATTTCGCGCCGGCGCGCTGGTAGAGGGCGAGGAGGTTGGCGGGATCGAAGTTCTCCGCCTTCCAGAGGCGGCAGACGTCCTTGAACCCGACCTTCGAGGGATGGCCGTAGCGTGCGAGGTGGGCTTGGTATAGGGGATGGCCCTGGAGGTAAAGTTTGCGGGCGTACCCATCGCCCTGCTCGGGCTCGGACTGAGGTCCCCAGTGTGCCCAAATGCCGAACTTGGCGTCGCGGAACCAGTCCGGGCACCGGTACTGCTCACGCAGGGATTCCCAGGAGGGTTGGTAGGGACCGGGGGCGATGGTGCGCGCGGGATTCTCGGCGGCGGTCAGGGCGGCTAGGAGCACGCCGGCGGCGCCGGCGGCCAGCCCATGCGGTATCGGCAGAGGTCTGTTCATAGTAGCGGATTGAGTCGAAAAGGATGGTGCGCGCGGCCGTTGGTGGCTGAGCGGATGTTCGGTTGGCTCATCCGCTCGTTAAGACCGCTGGGCTGGGCAACGGGTTACTGGGCGCTCGAGGCTACTCGACGGAGCCAGCCGATTCGGTCCACACCAGCGCGGGGGGTGACGGCACATGCCAGAGCGATTCCCAGTAGCGCTGTTCGGTGGCGTAGATGTCGATGGGATCGTTCGGGGGGAGGTCGGCTGGCAAGACGCCGTAGCGCTGCATTTCGCGCACCCAATCGGGGCGGGGGCGAAACCCGGGCATATCGAATCGTTTGATTTGGTCAAGCCGTTGGTGGCCGGCGGCGCAGAGGGCTAGGAGGGTGCGATAGTCGGGGTCGGCGGTATCGGCGAAGACGGCGACCGGCGCTTTGGTTTGGGGATCGCGGCAGAGGCCCCAGCCGCCGGCGGCCTCAGCCAGGGGCGCCAAGAGGAGAATGGACCGCTCGGGTTGGGTCAGGTTAAACACGATGTGGCGGCTGGTGTTGAGCCGGGGATCGCCCAGTTCCGGTTGCCAGAAGGAGACCCCGCGTTCATCCGCGAGGCTACGGGGTAACAGGCGCCCGGGTTGGTCGTGGCACCCGCCGCATCGTTGGGCGATCACTGGGGCAGCCGCGCGGGTGGTCGGCCAGTCCCAATCGGCGTGGATCTGCTTGTTCTCGGCATAGCCGCCGATCATGCCGGTGCCAAGGGCGGCGTAGGTTCCGGGGTAAGCGGCGCCCGACTCGATCCAGAGGCGGAGGGTTTTCTTCTGACGGTCCGTGGCGCGCACGTCGTAATGCGAGCCATCGAGCAGGGTGAGCAGTCGGCTCGAGGAGGAGCCGAGGGTCCGCGGGGCATAGTTGCTCTGGGGGCGGTTGCGGCCGTCGGAGAAGAGCCGGGCGATGGTCAGCATGTAGTAGCTGTGACTGAACATGGGACCGCGGTCGCCGCTCAGGATCAAACGCCCGGCGCGTGGGCCGCCGGCGGTGGTTTTCTGATAGCCATGACAACTCACGCAGAGGTCATCGAGGATGGGTTGGACATCGCGCGGAAAGTCGATCACCTCGGGCACCTCCTCGATGGGCTCGATGCGGCTGGCGGCGCGGCGCGCCGCCACGGCGGTGAGGGTGGCGGCGGCCGTATGGTGGGGTGTGCGGGTCCGTTGCTCGTGGCAACCGACACAACTGCTGATCTCGCCCGGTTGCACGGTGAGCCAGCTTTGCATGCGTTTGACCGCAAGGTCGTGCTCGTCCAAGGCCACAAAGAAGAGACTGCGTAAGGCGGGCAACTCGATGTAAGCGGAGCCGTCCGGTTCGACGGGGACGGTGCCAAGAATCCGTTCGAGGGTGAAGGTGCCCCCATAGCTGATCGGGTCCATGCCGCCGGTGTAATGGATCGGCATGGGCAGGCTTTCGAGGACCAGGAGTTTCTTGATGTCGCCGGGCTTCACGCCCTCCATGTTGCGGCCTTCGTAGACGTTGGCTAAAACCAAGTGACCGGTCGCTTGGGCAGGGTTAACGCGGTCCGGAACCACGGGCTCCCGGGGGCGAGGGGTGAGGGGGCGCGGTTCGTGCAGGTGCATGCCCGCCCGCACATCGGTTTCGGGGAGTCGGAAGATGGCTTGCTGTTGGCCGGCGTCGTCCAGCAGGACCAGTTGCGGTCCGAGGGCGGCCATGAAGGAGGTTTCGGCAAAGGCCCACGGATCGTAGAACTGATTGCCTTTGCTGATGCGGCGGGCGGAGGCGAGGTGATCGGGGCCGGCGCCGAGGTCGAGGATGGTCAGGGTGCCGGCGTGTTCGCGCTGGCCATGGCCCGGGGAGAAGTTGGCCACGATCTTCTCCGAGCCGGGGATGGGCTTGGCATCGATCATGACGATGCCGGGGTGTTGGTTGCCAAAGGCGATCATCTGCCCCGTGCCGTCGGGGTTCGAGACCCAGAGGTGATGGTAATCGACCTGACTGCGGTCCACGTACTCCCAACGGGTGTAGAGCAGGCGGCCGTCTCGTAGGGGCCACGGGGTGTTGTCATGCTCGGTGTTACTCGAGATGGGCCGGACGTTGCGCCCGTCGGCGTCGCACCGGTACATGATGGCGACCTGCGTCAGCCAGCAGTTGACCCACCGCTTACAGCGGGTCGACACAAACACAATGTCTCCGTTGGGCAGATACGTCGGCTCGATGTCGTCATAGTCGCCGTCCGTCAACTGACGCAGGTCGGTGCCGTCAGCGTCGATCTCGTACAGCAGGTAGTTCTCGGTGCCGCCGCGCCGGTAAGAGAACAGGATCTTGCCGCCGTCGTAATGGACTTGCGGATCGCGAATCCCCCCCTGCGGGTCCTCGAGCAAGGTTGTCAAGGCGCCCGTGACGAGGTTCCACCGATAGAGCTTGCTGCCCTCGCGCCACGCCTTGCGCCCTGGGTCGTCAGCGTAGTAACCCAGGTTGGCATACCAGTGACCGTCAGTCTCGTTCATCTTGCGCGCCGCAAAGACGATGTCCTGGACCCCGGCCATCGGGCCGGCGCGGAACCGGTCCAACAAGGAGCCGGCTGCGGCGTTGGGCTGACCGCCGGAACTCGCCGCCCAGGCCTCGCCGGCGAGCAAGAGCCCGCCTAGGCAGAGCAGCGCGGTCCAGGGGGCGCGCATTCGAAGAGGGCGCAACCCACAGGTGCCGGCTGGCCGGCGGCTGAACAAGGAGTAGGGACGGTGGCGGGGGAGAAGACGAATCGTCATAAACAGGAGATCGGCTCGACGGCCGCGTCGAATGGTGCCCGGCTCGGGCCGGTGTCATGTGCTGACCAGAGGCGCATGGAGACCGGGCAGAGCGTGCCATACCGGCTGCGGTTGTCGATGGTGAATTCCGTCCGGGGGGGCAGAAACATGGGGAGGGGGGCACACCGGGGTAGGAACGTCGCGGGTGGGGTGAACAAGAGCTGGAGGGTAGTTGATTAACCCGGTCCCGGTCGGCTCAGATCCGACTGGTCAGCCCGAAGGTCGCTCGACGCAAAGCGCCGACCAACCTCCTGTCATCTGCTCCCATGCCGATCATCGTCCATGGCCCCATTCGACGCCTCTCGCAGTCGGAGTTCCGCGATCTGTCTTACACGGTCATGCGCCATGTGTTCGACATGCACCGCGACCTCGGTCGACTCTTCGATGAGAAGATCTACAAGCGTGAGCTAGCGCGACGGGCTCCTGCAATCCGGCTTGAGGTGCCCGTGACGGTGTCCCTCGGTTCGTTCACCAAGAAGTACTTCCTCGACGTGCTGGTCGGGTTAGGTTTAAGGCACGCGAACCACTCGATAGAAGCGGTGGGGCAACAGGTAACCCGTTGGGTCCACTGAATCGAGCGGTGCGTCGAGGCTGGGCGCCACGAGCAGCCGTTCCCAATCGACGAGGTTCGTCGAGGCTTCGAGGCCCAAATCGCTTTCGGGCCAGCCTGGGAATTCGAGACGGGGCAGGCCGGCGGCGGAGCGTGCGAGGCGGAGTCGTGGGGGCGGCATCATTAACCGGACTTGGCCGGTCTCGTCGACCTGAAGGCGCAGTTCTTGGGACTGGGCCTGTTGCCCTTTGCCGTCGGTGACGCGTGCGCTGAGGCTGTGCAAGCCGGCTTGGGAGCTGATCCAGTGGAGGGCGTACGGTGGCTCGAAGGCGCGGCCGACGGGCAAGCCGTTCTGGTAGAACTCGACCTTGCTGACGCCAACCCCGAGGTCGGCCGATACATCAGCGGTCAGGAGGATGGGGCTTTGGCTGGTGAGGAGCCTACCCGCCAGCGGAGTGGATAGGGTGAGGGTGGGTGAGGCGAGGGTTGCGGGTGGGCGGACGGCGATCGAGCTGAACTCACTCGCCGCGTTGGACCAGGTGTAGAGGCCGACGGTGCCACGGCTCAGGGCGGTATCGGTGACGATCCCGCCGAAGAGGGGCCGGCCATTGAGACTCACGCGGTGGGACGTGCCTACGCATTCGATTTGGAGGTTGAGCTCGTAGCCGATTTCGTAACTGCCGGTCTCGGCCGCCAGCGTGGTTTCTTGGCCGTGCTGGAGTCGCAGCAGTTTACGGAAGTTGTGTTGTCGGTCGAATTCGACCTTGTAGTAGTTGTCCGGGTCAGTGTACCGGAACAGCACGCCGATGCCGTCATCGTCGAAGGAGCGGATGCGGGCGGTGAAGGCGTAGCTGCTCAAGTGTTGGGCGGCGGGCGAGCTCCAATAGACGAAGCTGCCTTTGCGGCCGGTTGGGGCGCTTGCGTCTGGGCCATGGATGTTGCTCAACTGCCACAAGGCGCCATCGGTCACGAACCAGCTCGAGGGGCCCTCCTGCGTGCCCTCATCGACGACTCGCCACTGGCCCAAGCGGGGGGTCGAGAAATCGGTCGTCAGATAGGCTGGGGAAGGCTGGATGCGGGTGGCGAGCTGCGGCGGCTCGAGGTTGGGGCTTGCGGATTGACCCACCACACCCTGGATGGCAAGGGTGGAGGATGCTTGCGGGTTCAAGGGAGAAGCCAGGGCGAGCACGACCGTCTGTTGGTCGGATAGGAGCCGCGCGGACCGGAGCGGATGGCCATCGTCGAGGGCATAGTGGCTTAGCTCGGTGGCTGAGGCGCGATCCAGAAGGCGATCGAACCGGACCGTGATCTCGGCGGCGAAGCTGAAGGCGCTGGCCTCGACGAGGGAGACGGGCTCGGGGTCGAGGTCGTCGCTGACTAGCGTGAGGGTGACCTCTTGGTGTTGGGGATCGAGGGTATAGGGCGGGGGCGCCTTTGGGAACAGGCCCAGGTCGGTGTAGGCAAAGTGGTTTTGGGGATCGGTTAGATGGGCGTCTACGGCGGGTGAGTACGACCAGGCGACCAGTCTGTCGTCGGCGGGGAAGAACTGGATGAGGCGGAGGAAGCCGCTGCCGCCGCCAGGGTACCACTGATAATTGCAGAGCATCTGAAAGACTTTGTTGCCATGGTCGCCGACGCCGACGAGTCGTCCCTGGCCGTCGCCGCCCACATGACCGTTGAAGACCAAGGCGAGGTTGGGATGGCGACGGAGGAACTTGTCCCACACTTCGGCGCCATCGTTCTCCGCCCCGTAGCGTTTAGGTGCGACCGGCGTATTGGGGGCGGTGCCCAGCAAGGTGTCGTCGTCGGACACGTGGGCATGGGTCAAGACGATCGCCTTGCGGTCTGGGAATCGAGCCACCAGACGGTTAGCCCAGTCGAGCACGGCATCGCGGGGGCCAAACTCGAGCGTCAACAGCAGCCAATCGACACCTCCAGCGCTGAAGAGGTGATAGCAGTTGTCCATAAGGTTAGGAGCGAAGACGTCCCCGAATGTCGGTAGCGCGGCGAACTTGGCGAGGGGGAAAAAGGTGTTGAAGTTCCCCGTGTGCCCCCGCCAGGTGAACCCGTCGTGGTTGCCCACGGCAATGGCGTAGGGGACCTCGCCGTCGAGCAGGTTCATGCTGGCTTGTGCCAGCCGCCATTCGGCAACGGCGCCGGTCTCGGTGACATCCCCTTCGTGCAGCACGTAGACGATGTTGAACTCGTCCTTGTGCTCGACAATCCAGCGAGTCTGGCTTGTGAACATCTCGGGACGCCCTCCCCGCTTGCTGGAGACGTAGTATTGAGTGTCGGGCAGGATGGCTAGACTGAACGGGGCAGGCGCGAGGACGAGCTCAAGCTTGACGGTTTCCAAGCCTTCGACTTCGGCGTCGTCGAGCGGCCGGATTTCGATCGTGGCCGATGGGGCGCCGGCTGGCAGCGTGACTTGACCCGAGAGCCGCTCGTAATCCTTCCCATGCCGGGCCGTGCCTCCCATCGCGTAGTTCACGGTCAGGGCCGCTGTGCTGGAACCGGTGCGGGTGATCAGCGCCCGAGCGGGTCGTGCGCCCGCCTCGGCTGCGCTCGTCTCGAGGGCGACCAGACTGACGGTTGGAATCTCTGCGCCAGGCGGTTCTGGGTCGGTTGGCGGCGCCGGTTCTGGGGGTGGGATTTCTTCGTGTGCGGGGGCGACCTCGGGCTCGGTTGGCGGCGGTTCGGTGGCGGGGGTCGGGACTGGGTCGGTTGGCGGCAGTTCGCTGCCGGGTGGAACCGCGGCTGGTTTGGGGGCTGGGTCGTCGGGGCGATTGGGCATTTGCGCCGTCGCGAGGGCCAAGGTGAAGGTGGTGAGGAGGGTTACGAACCGCCCCACCAACTCGGGGCGGCCGGTGCGTCGGTTGATCATTCCGTCTGCGCAGTACGCGTGTTCATGGCTTGCCGCCGGGGTGGATTGATGCTTGCCGGCCGGCTTAGGCTCATGGCCGCTTCGAGATAATGTCGGCTGTGGGGCGACTCACGTTAAGAGGGACGAACCCTGTTTCGCAGGTAAGGGAATCCCTGACGGGCCAGGACTCGAGGTCGGGCGGAGGGGCAGGCGGAAGCCTGCGTGGGGGCCGGGGCGATTAGCCGGGGTGGTTTTGGACCCACTGCAGGGCGTGTTGGAGCAGTTGGGTCGCGTCGTCGAGCCGGAGTTTCTCCTTGATCCGGGCTTTGTAGGTTTCGACGGTCTTAACGCCAAGGCGCAGTTCTTCGGCGATACGGCGAGTTCCCATGCCGCGCCCGATCATCTGGAAGACCTCCAACTCGCGATCGGTGAGGATGTCCAAGGGCGAACCTGAGTCCTGGGCTGGGGCGCCCACCACACGGCGCATGAGACGCGCGGCCATGCGATCGCTGAGGTAGACTTCGCCGCGGAGGACTTTGCGAAGGGCGGTGAGGATGTTGACGGTGGCGGCTTGCTTGGTGATGTAACCCAGGGCGCCGGCGCGCAGGACGCGCTCGGCGTAGAGGGATTCGTCGTGCATGGAGAGGACGAGCACGGGCAACTGCGGATGGAGGGCCTTGATATGCTTGAGCAGTTCGAGGCCATGCGACTCTTTGAGCGAGAGGTCCATGACGACCAGGTCTGGGGGCGTCTTCTCGATTTGGGCAAGGGCCGATGGGGCATCTTCCGCCTCGCCGCAGACGGTCAGGTCGGGCTCGCGGCGGATCAAGGCCGCCAAGTGGTCCCGGACCATGGGATGGTCATCGACCAGGAAGATGTTGGCTTGCCGGGGCGGCTTAGGGTCAGCCATGGCTACCACAGGAGGTGAGGTTGGAGCGCTTGAGGGTGCAGGTGACCACGGTGCCACCCTCCGAGCCGGGCTGGATATTCAGGGCCGCGCCGATCAGGCGCGCGCGGTAGTTCATCATGTGCAGTCCCAGGCCGCGGCTCTGGTCGAGGCGGGAGGGCAGGCCGACGCCGTCATCGGCGGTGGCGAGGACCAGTTGGCGGTGATCGCTGGCCAGGCTGATGGTGATGCGGCGGGCGCGGGCGTGCTTCACGGAGTTATTGACGGCCTCTTGAGCGATGCGGAACAGGTCGGTCACGCCGTTGAAGCCGGTGACTGGGCTGGGGGTATGGTCGAGGAACCGGCACGCGATGCGGTGGCGCGACTGGACCTGCGAGGCCAGCGCCTCCAACGCCGAACTCAGGCCGCCAGCCTCCAACTGGACGCCGTAGAGCCCCCGGGCGACCTCGCGGGCTTGAGTGATGGCCTGGTCCAGGAGTTCAGCCAGTTCGGCGGCGTCGTCAGCCTCGGGTTGGTGTCGCTCGCGCAGGCGATCGGCCAGCAGGCGAGCGGCGAAGGCGGCGCTGACCAGGTGTTGGCAAAGGCCGTCGTGCAAGTCCTGGCCGAGGCGGCGCTGTTCCCGTTCGCTGATCTCGGCGATCTGCCGTTCGAGCCGGCGCCGAGCCGTGATGTCGGCGAACACCATCACGCCGCCCGCAAGTTGGCCGGCGGCAGCCCGCAGCGGGCGGGCGCTGAGCGAAAGCCAGCGTTCCTCGCCAAAGGCGGGTGGCCGCAGCACCATCTCTGCGCCTTCGACCGACTCACCGCGCCGGGCGCGGGCCAGGGGGTGTTCGTGGCTGGGCGTGTCGGTCAGGCAATCCAGGTGGTAGGTGTCTTGGTCCTGGAGCCAGGCGGCGGGATCCAGGTTGTCCGCCGCGGGTCGTAGCAGGCGTTCGGCGGCTGGGTTGATCAGGCTGAGGTTTCCGGCGAGGTCGGCGACGACCACGCCATCGCCCATGCTGTTGAGGATCGAGCCGAGGAGTTGAGTCTGCGCTTGCAGCGCGCGTTCGGCCCGCTTGCGCTCGGCCACTTCGGCGGTCAGCACGGCGATGAGGCAAAAGATGGTCAGGCGGACCGCGCCGTTCCAATAAGGGATCAACGGATGGGACGTCGAGGCGCCGGTCATCAGCTCGATGAACAACCACAGGCAGCCGCTGCCCAACGCGATGGCCAAACCCGGCCAGCGCCCCGCCGTCCACGCCACCAGCAAGATGGCCGGCAGGTAGAAAACCGAGAACGCCACCTGCGGCCCGGTAAACCAATCCACCGCGGCCGCCCCCAACAGCAGGCTAATCCCCACCCCACCCACCCACCTTCGCGGAAGGCGGCCTAGACGTTCGGCTAGCGAGGGCCTATGCGGTTTCACGCGGCGACGGCCAGCCCCGAAGATAAGGCAACCGCGGCGAAGGGCGCAACGGGTCTTTGCGGGTCTGCGGGTCGGGTCATCGCAGCACGCGCGCGCGGCCTCGTGGCGCGCCTTGACAGGGGCGCGCCCATGCCGAACCGTGTGCGGCCACATGAAGTCCGAAGGGATTCTGCGGCATTTGGCCGTCGTGGCGCTGGCCTCCGTCCTGTTCTATGTGGGGGGGTTCTGGGGCGTGCAGACGTGGCGTGAACGCCAGGGCCCGTGGGAAGTGACCTTCTCCGCCGACGCCGCGGGGAACCCCACGGTCGAGATCAACCAAGCCCGACTGGGCATCCGCCAGGTGAGATTGGTCTTCGCGGGTGCGCCGGCGCGGTCGGCGCAGGTCCCCAAGACCATTCGGTTCACCGATCCTGAAGCGCGGGTGCGGATCCCGTTCGGGTCGGTGGTCTTCCTGGACACGACGGTTCTGCCGGGCACGGTGACCCTGACGCTCTTCGGCCATGAGATCGAGTTGTTGCCGCGGGTGTTGATTGTGGACAAGCGCGAGCATGCCTGGACTGCGGGGTTGCGGCTGGATTTCGAGCGTTCGTGAGGAGGGCTGTGCCGATGAGGTTTTCGCCGCGGGTTAAGACTGGGGTGTTCGTGTTGGAGGGTGTCAACGCCCTGGCGACGTCCCTGTACTTTTACTATCTGTTCTTTCTGATGCGGGCCGAGCACGGGTTCACCAACTTGGGCAACCTGACCCTGTGCGCGACGAGCGGCTTGGTGTACACGATCGTGGTGTGGCTGGCGGGAAAGTTCGCCCAACGTCGCGGCTACTTCTTGGCCTTGCAGATTGGGTTTGGCTGCATGGCGCTGGCGCTGTTGGTGGGCGCGCAGATCCAGACTGTGGCTGGGCACGTCACGATCCTGGTGATGTGGACCGTGGGCATGTGCTTTACTTGGCCGACCCTGGAAGCCATCACCAGCGAACACGAGCCCCCAGCGCGGTTACAGCGGTTGATCGGGATCTACAATGTGGTCTGGGCCAGCGGCAGCGGCTTGGCCTATTTCATCGGCGGTGCTCTGCTCGAGCAGTGGGGGCGGCAGAGCATCTTTTGGGTGCCCGCCAGTTTGCATCTGTTCCAACTGGCGCTGTTGGCCTGGCTCGCCCGGCTCGCCCGGAGGGCCCCGCCGCCGCGCCCGAAGCCTGAGCCGCAGCCCGCCCGGAGAGCCTCGGTGGCCGAACGACGGCGCTCGCCGGTGGCGCCGCGGGTCTTCTTGCTGATGGCGTGGTGGGCGAACCCGTTTGCCTACATTGCGATGAACGCGATGTTGCCGGTGATCCCGAAGCTGGCGGAGGAGCTGGGGTTGGGGCCGATGCTCGCCGGGTTTTTCTGTTCGGTGTGGTTTTTTGCGCGGGCATTGGCGTTCCTGGCGTTGTGGCTGTGGACGGGGTGGCACTACCGGTTCCGCTGGCTGGCGAGTGCGTACGTGGCCTTGATGGTGTGTTTTGCCACGATCCTCCTGGGTCGGAACCTTTGGCTGTTGGTCAGTGTGCAGGTGGTCTTCGGCGCCGCACTGGGCTTGGTCTACTACTCGTCCCTCTATTACTCGATGGATCTCGGGGAAACGAAGGGTGAACACGGCGGCTTCCACGAGGCGGCTATCGGGGTCGGCATCTTTACCGGACCCGCCGTGGGCGCGGCGTCGCTGGCTTTCTTCCCCGAGTTGCCCAACATGAACACCTGGGCGGTGACCGTGCTGCTGCTGGGGGGGCTGGGCGGGCTGGCCTGGCTGCGCTGGCGGCGGCAGGCGCGATCCAAGGGCGCCGTCTAGCGGGCGCCGGACTGGGTGCGAAACCAGGGGATGGTCTTGGCCAAGCCCTCGCGCAACGACACCTGGGGCGTCCAGGCGAGTAGCTCCCGGGCCCGCGTAATGTCCGGGCGGCGCTGGCGCGGATCGTCTTGGGGCAGCGGACGGAACACGATCCGGCTGCGCGAGCGGGTAGCGGCGAGGATCGCGCGCGCGAATTCGAGGACGGTCATCTCCTGCGGATTACCGAGGTTCACCGGCTGGGAGAAGCGACTCATCATCAGCCGGAAGATGCCCTCGATGAGGTCCGCGCAGTAGCAGAAGCTGCGGGTTTGGCTGCCCTTGCCAAAGACGGTGATTGGGCGGTGGCGTAGGGCTTGGCCGATGAACGCCGGCACCACCCGGCCATCGTTCGTGCGCATGCGCGGGCCGTAGGTGTTGAAGATCCGCACGATCCTCGTCTGGAGTCCGTGTTCGTGATGGTAGGCCATGGTGATCGCCTCGGCGAAGCGCTTGGCTTCATCATAGCAGCCCCGCGGCCCGATCGGGTTCACGTTGCCCCAGTACTCCTCGGTCTGCGGGTGCACCAACGGGTCGCCATACACCTCCGAGGTCGAGGCGAGCAGGAACCGGGCGCGCTTGTGTTTGGCCAGGCCCAGGGCCTTGTGGGTGCCGAGCGACCCCACCTTAAGGGTCTGGATCGGCAACTCGAGATAGTCGACCGGGCTGGCCGGCGAGGCGAAATGCCACACGTAATCGACCGGCCCCTCCAAGAACACGTACTCCGTCACGTCCTGCTGGATAAAGCGGAACCGCGGGTCCCCGGCGTGGTGGGCGATGTTGTCCACGCTGCCGGTCACCAGGTTGTCTAGGACCACCACGCGGTGGCCGCGCGTGAGCAAGAGGTCCACGAGGTGTGACCCCAAGAAACCCGCTCCCCCTGTCACCACGGAGGTTGGCGGCGGCTCTGGCTTCGCGGTTCTGGGGCGTCGTGGGCGGGGCGCGGGCATCATCGGCTGCAAGGGTGCGGTGGCGGTCGCGGCGGGGGGTGCCGAGGGTGTCGGTTCGGGGAGCTCACTTGGCTCCCGAGCCGGTCACCACCGCCGGGATGGTGCGCACCAGGATCTTGAGGTCCAGCCACAGGGACCAGTTATCGATGTATTCGAGGTCCAACCGCACCCAGTCGCGGAAATCGCGCACCTCGTTGCGGCCGCTGACCTGCCACAGACAGGTCAAGCCCGGCCGGACACTGAGCCGGCGGCGGTGGGCGAAATCGTCGAACCGCCGCACTTCATCCACCGGCAAGGGCCGCGGGCCCACCAGGCTCATCTCGCCGCGCAGGACGTTGATGAGTTGGGGCAGTTCATCGATGCTGTAGCGGCGCAGGAACCGGCCGATCGGCGTGACGCGCGGGTCCTGGGTTACCTTGAAGACCGGTCCACTCATCTCGTTGAGCGCCTCGAGTTCGTGCTTGAGTTGCTCGGCGTCCGTCACCATCGAGCGGAACTTGAGCATCGTGAACGGTTGGCCGTTGAGCCCGCTGCGCTGTTGCCGAAAGAGCACAGGCCCCGGCGACGTGAGCCGAATGATCGCCGCTACCAAGAGCATCGGCGACCCCAACGTCGCCAGCAACAACAAGGCCCCGGTAAAGTCGATGCCCTGCTTGATTAAGGCGGGCCAAGAGATCTCCGGCCCCGACCGGAAGACGAGCATTGGGCGGCCGAAGAACTCATCCACGGTCGTCTGGGACACTTGGGTCTTGAAGAAGTCGGCCAACAGCCACACCTCGACGCCCTCCCGCTCGCAGACCTCGATGGCTTGCTCGATTTGGCCGAAGTACGTGTGTTTGGCGGTCAGGATGACGCCATTGGCGGAGTGCTCATGCAGCAGGCTGACCAAGCTCTCGATCCGTTCCTCGTTCAGGTCCAACGTGGCGGCCACCGCCAGCTCGTGGTGTTGGCCGCGCAACAGATCGGCGCGCAACCGCGCCGTCTCGGCCGGCGTGCCCACTAACACCAACCGGCGCTTCGACTGAGACTGGCCCAGACTGCTGCGACGCCACTGGAGCAGCAATTCCTCCTTGAGATAGAGCATCCCAAAACCGATGACGCCGAACTGGACCACCACGGCGCGCGCGATGTTGGTGTCGCGCATGACCCAGACCGACAGCGCCACCATCACCGGCATCCAGAAAGAAGCCTTCAACAACTGCCACGCCGTCAGTTGCCGCGACGCCAACAGCGGCCGGTTGTAGAACCCGAGCATCCGCAGGATGAAAGGCGCCGCCGGCACTACCACCGCCAACAACCACACGTAGTACTCGAAAGGGAAGATCTCGCGTGTCCCGCCAAAGATCTCGACATGCCACACGGTGCGCAGCGCCCAAGCCAAGTAGAGCGACAGCCCGCAGAGGCAGCCGTCTACCAGCATTTGAACTCGGCGCTGGATCTGTTTTTGGCGACGCAACATACCCGGCCCGCGCTCGTGCCCGGGTCAGAGGAAGGATTATTTAGCCTAGTACCCAGCCTTCAGGCAATCTAAGAATGAACCGCCCTTAGGGTTGTGGCTCCGGTGGCGTGGAGGGGGGCGGCGGACTCCCCCCGGCCGAGGGCAACGTCACGAGCTGGAACTCGGGCACCGCCGCTGCCAGGAACTGCGCCATCCGTTCGTAGACGACCTGTTCCTGCCCGGGGGGGCAGGTGGCGAAACAGCTCACATAGGCCCAGCGCGGCAAGACCCCCGTCCGCAGCAGATCCCACGTGATGGTGGCCACCCGGGAGAGATGACTTGCCGTCAGGTGTTGGTCCGCCACAAACCAAAAGACGTAGACGCCACTCCAGCGAGTCACCTGCCCCCCCGGACCTTGCGCCGCCATGCTCGCGTAGAACTTGCGGACCGGCAGCTCATAAGGATGCGGATACTCGATGGGGAGGGCGGTCGTCTCCTGGTGCGTGATTTGCCACCCCTGCGAGGTCAGGCAGAACTCCGGCTTATGAATGCTGGTGCGGTCCGTGCCCATCATCACCACGCTCAAGAGCAGTTGAAATCCGCTCGGCGACAGGTACAGGCGCCGGCCGAAGGTGGTGTCTTGAGGCAGGGTGCTCAACTCCAGCTCGGTGGGCGCGACGTTCGTCGAGGCATACTGCCGCACCCGCGCAGGCAACTCGATCTCGAGCCGTTCGCTTCCCGGCAGGGCCACCACCTTCACCCCGGGCGGCCCGAGCCGTTGCACGGCCTTCAAGCGGAAGAGCAGGGCGGCGCTCAGCGCCATCAGGGCCAGCGCGACGCCGGCTACGATCCACTTCGAGCGCGTCATGAGGGGGGCGTTAGGGGCGCTGGCGCCCGCACCGGAGTGGGCTCGCGGAGCCAGTGGCCCAACGTCAGTAGGACAGCCAGGGCGATGGCGAAGGTGACAAAGCCAAACCAGTTGTGCACGAACTCGCCAGCCGCTTGGCCGAAGGCCTCCGCCGCCACGACGATCGCCACCAGGCGGATCACGTTCCCCAGCAGCGCCAGCGGCGCGGCCAACAACACCATCAACCCCCGCTTCCACGCGCGCGTGAAGGCGACGAAGCCATAGATAGTGGTCAAAGCCAGCAACGTGATCAGACTGCGTATCCCGCTGCAGGCCGCCGCCACTTCGTAATTGTACGCCCCCTTCGGGTCCATGATCTGGACCCCCTCCTGCAACACCGGGATCCCCATCGCGTGCCGGACCACCCCCACCGCGATGTCCGTCGACACATGCCGCAACGGCACCGTCACCGGATCCGCAATCGTGCCCACCGGAATGCAGAAGACGAACAGGACGAAGGGAAAGAAACTGGCCCGCGCCAGGCGCCAGCCCCATACCAGCGCTAGGAGGGCGTAGATGCCGCCGAGCAAGGCCACAATAGACACGCGCGGCTGTTGGATGAGGTAGCCCGCCGCATGGAGCCCCAAACAACCCGCCAACGCCAGCAGCGCCGGCCACCAAACCCGCACGGGCTGCGCCCGCAATTGCTCGCGTTTCCACCAGCACAAACCCAGCACCACCAACGGGATCAACAGCCCGTGGCCATCCTCCGAGTTCGGCACCGTGTACAGCCGGTACATCCAGACCCACAACGACGGCGTGTCCACATAGCCGAAGGTCGAGTTGCCCACCAGGTGGAAGAGCGCCACCCATGCCGCTAACAAACCCAGAAACAAACCCTTGTCCGGAATCGCCTGCCAAACCGCTGGCAGTTCTGCGCGCAGTATTTCCAGGGCCGATCGGCCGCTTGTCGTCGTGGTAGTCGCCATCCCGATAACGCCACGCATCAGACAACAACCCCGTGCCCGCGCTCAATCAAAATCCGCGTCCGCACGCCGCATCGACCCGCGCGCTCCCGCGTGGCGTCAGCCCCATACTCCTGGCTTGGCAGTCGTGCCCCGTTCTCCTTAGGCTGCTGCCATGCACGCTTTCATTCGCTTCGTCGGCGTGGTCAACGCGGCGGTCTGGGTTGGCGCGCTGGTCTTCTTCACGGTGGCGGCCGGACCCGCGTTCTTCTCGAGCGAGATGTTGGAGTTCTTGCCGCGCCCCTACGCGGGGCGCGCCGCGGAGGTGGTGATCGGCCGCCTGTTTACCCTGCAGCAGTGGTGCGCGGGCTTGGCGCTGCTGCATTTGGCGGCGGAGTACCTGTACGCCGGCCGCGCCGTGAACCGGTTCGTGGTCACCGGGCTCGCCACCCTCTTCGCGCTCAACCTGCTCGGCGGCTATTGGCTCTTGCCGCATATGCACAGCCTGCAGCAGCGCCGCTACTCGGCGAGCTTGGCCGAACCCGACCGCGCGGCGGCGGCCCGCTCTTTCGCGCTCTGGCACGGCACGACCCAAGCGGTGAACCTGTTGATGATGGCTTGGCTCCTGTATTACCTCTGGCACCTCACCCGGGAGCCGACCGGCGCGCGTCTCGTGGGCAGGGGCATGGACCGGTTCCCGGTCAAATTACGCAGTTGACAAAACCGGCGATTTGTCAAACAAATTCGCGTGTCAGCATGAGCATGAGCCGCGCCCGCAGAGCGCCCGGGTATTATGACATCAACCGACTGCCCCACCCCGACCGGTCCACGGCCCGATCCCACCGCTAGCCCGCTGCCTCACGGCGAGGAGAAGACTCTCAAAACCGAACGGCTTCAGATCGAACGTAAGACCTTCCTCTTCGCCCTGCGCGAAAACCCGCGCGGCAAATTCCTGCGCATCACCGAGGACGTTAACGGCCGGCGCGACTCGATCATCGTCCCGGCGCCCGGTCTGGAGGAGTTCCGGCGCGTGTTAGAAGGCATGAGCACAGCGGCTGTTCAGACCTCGGCCACCCCGGCCTGAGACCACCCCTCGGGCACCGTCGTACCCCTCACCCTCGCCCGTGCCTTTGCCTTGGATGGGGTTTGGTCTCCCACCAACTGGGGCCGAGCAAGACTGTTGGGACGTTAGCTGGTCGCCCTTTGCCCCAGGAGGAAAGCGGCCGGACGAAATCCCACTTGCAACCCAGTCTCAAGTACCCTAGCTTGCCCGCAGCCAGATGAGTGGACCATCGAAACGACACGCTCCCGGGCCTCTTGAAAGCGGAGCCGGTGGGGTGTGTCCGCTCAGTCAGGTGCGGGCGGGCACGGCCGTGCGCATTAAGCAGTTGGTGGCCTCGCCCGATCTCTGCCAGCGCCTGCGGGAGCTGGGTTTTTGCGAGGAACAACGAGTCAAACTGCTCTTGCACAACCGCAACGTGGTCTGCCAGGTGTGCAACGTGCGCTTGGGCCTGAGCGCCGAACTGGCCGACACCATCTGGGTGGAACCGCTCCCGACCCACCGGCGCGCCGCTTAACTGCCGCATGTCCGCTCCAGCCCAGCCTCTCACCAGCCTGGCGGCGGGCCAGTACGGCACCGTCGCCGAGATCCGCGTCCCGGCGGAGGCCAAAGCGCGTCTCCTCGAGATGGGGTTGCTCGTCGGAACCGCCGTGCAACTGGTGCGGTTCGCCCCGCTTGGCGATCCGGTTGAGATCAAGGTGCGCGGCTATCACCTGACGTTGCGTAAGCATGAAGCGGAGCAAATCCTGGTCGCGCCTCACCCCTAGCTGCTTACCCAGCCCGCTCGGCTGCCGGCCCACCCGGACCCGCAAGCCAGGTTTACACCCGCAATGAGCTCAGGTGCGGACCCAACCGGCCCACCCGCCGCCCATCCCCACCCGGTCCCTGCCCCGGCTCGACCGGCCGCAGGAGCTCGAGCGCGACCCTTTCTGGTGGCGCTTACGGGCAACCCGAACTGCGGCAAGACCACCCTGTTCAACGCCCTGACCGGGCTGCGGGCAAAGGTGGGCAACTACGCCGGCGTCACCGTCGAGCGCAAGGAGGGCCGCCTCCAAGGCGCCGGTGCGACGTCGCCCATCACGCTGCTGGACCTGCCGGGAACCTACAGCGTGAGCCCGCAGTCGCTCGACGAACAGATCGCGCGCGACGTGCTCCTCGGGCGCCTGGCCGAGGTGGCGCCGCCTGATTTGGTGGTTGTGGTGGTGGATGCCTCGAACCTCGAACGCAACCTGTACTACGCCACCCAGGTCATCGAGTTGGGCCATCCCACCGTGTTGGCGCTGAACATGCTCGATGTGGCCGAGGAGAACGGTCATGTCGTGGATGCCGACCAACTCGCCGCCGAGCTTGGCGTGGCCGTCTTTCCCATGATCGCCAGCACGCGCCAGGGGATCGCGCCCCTGCGCGAGCGGATCGTTGCCTGGGCCGCTCACCCTCCCCTGGCCCCGCCGGTCCAACGCACCGTCAGGCACTGGCCGCCCCCAGTCGACGCCGAACTCCAGGCGCTCGAGGCGCTGCTGCCCGACCGGGCAAACCGCCCCGGCGCGCTGCGCGCCACCGAGGCGCTCCTGGCGTTGACCGACGAGAAGGAACTGGACCGATACGCCGCTTGCTATCCGCTGGAGCTCCAGAGGCGTGTCCCCGCCGCCCGCCAGCGCCTCGATGCCGCCGGGATCGACTGGCGCAGCGTCGCCATCGAGGCGCGCTACGAACGCGTGGCGGCCCTCGCCGGCCGGGTCCTCACAGAGTCGGGTCAGCCGGGCGAGACCTTCAGCGACCGGCTGGACCGTGCGTTGACGCACAAGGTCTGGGGCGTGTTGCTGTTCGTGGTGCTGATGGCCTTCATGTTCCAGAGCATCTTCACCTTCGCCCAGCTCCCCATGAACGCCCTCGAAGGGGGCGTCGCTTGGCTCGGCCACCAGGTCGGCCGCTGGCTGCCCTCCGGCGACCTGCGCAGCCTGCTCGTCGACGGCGCCATCGCGGGCGTGGGCGCGGTCGTGGTCTTCCTGCCGCAGATCTGTCTGTTGTTTCTGTTCATCGGTCTGCTCGAGGACACCGGCTACATGGCGAGGGCTGCCTTTCTCATGGACCGCCTGATGAGCAAGGTGGGCCTGCATGGCAAGAGCTTCATCCCGCTGCTGAGTTCCTTCGCCTGCGCCATTCCCGGCATCATGGCCACTCGCACCATCGAAACCCCAAAGGACCGCCTGGTCACCATCCTGGTGGCGCCCCTGATGAGCTGTTCAGCCCGCCTGCCGGTCTACACCCTCCTCATCGCCGCCTGCATCCCGGAACGGCGTGTGCTGGGCTTCCTCAAGCTCACCGGCCTCACCATGCTGGGGATGTACTTGTTAGGCATCGCGCTCGCGCTCGGGATGGCTTGGGTGTTCAAGAAGACCCTGCTCCGCGGCCACGCGCCGATGCTGATCATGGAGCTGCCGCCCTACAAGCGGCCGGTCCTGCGTGTGGTGCTCCGACACATGTGGGACCGTGCGAAACTCTTCCTGCGCCGAGCGGGCACGGTCATCCTGGGCATCAACATCCTCCTCTGGTTTCTGGCCACCTACCCGCGCAGCGCAAGCCTCGAGGAGCAATTCGCCGCCCGCCGTGCCGCCATCGACCAGTCCTCCGCCCTCACGACGGCGCCCGACGCCGTCTTGGTCCAGCAACGGGCCGCGCTGGACCAGGAAGAGGCCGGTGCGAGACTCCGCTACAGCTTCGCCGGCAGGCTCGGCCAGCTCCTCGAACCCGCCATCCGGCCGCTCGGCTTCGATTGGAAGATCGGCATCGGGTTGGTCACTTCGTTCGCCGCGCGGGAAGTCTTTGTCAGCACCATGTCGGTCGTCTACAACCTCGGCGCGGGGGGCGAGGGCGAGGGGGCCGAGGCTGACGCCCCGGGCACCTTGGCACAGACGCTCCGCCAGCAAACGCGCGCGGACGGTACCCCGCTCTACACCACCCTCACCGGGCTCACCTTGATGGTCTTCTACGTGCTCGCTTTGCAGTGTGTGAGCACCGTCGCCGTGGTCCGGCGCGAGACCAATGCCTGGAAGTGGCCTCTCTTCCAGTGGGCCTACATGAGCGGTCTAGCCTGGCTGCTCGCCTTCCTCACCTACCAAGGCGGCCTACTCCTGGGATTCCGCTGAACCTTAGTGGGTCGTTAGTGGGTCGTTTGGGGGCCTTGGGCGCCGGGGCGCCAGGAACCTCAGACGCAGCAAGCCAACGACTTGCCCGTTAGGGCGACCTGCCGGCTTTGGCGTGCTTCCCGGATGTTGCTTGCAGCAAATTCTGTCAGGCAAAAAGACATTGACACAGCTTGAACCGTGGACTGGGCGGTCTGCGGGGGGGCGTTGGTGCCGCACCGAGCGGCTTGCGCAGGGTAACCAGGATGTAGCCAATCGCCAGGCACAAAGACGTTGACACGGGTGAAGCAGGGAGGGGTCGGGGGCTGCGAGCTTCGGTTGGTCGGGTTGGTGGGGCGGTTGGCGGGCGGTGCCGGTCTGTGTCAGGGGTCAGGGTGGTCCTCTTGAGTTGGCGGTATGCTTCCTGCACCCTGCACGATGCACTCCGCTCCGCACTCCGCACTCCGCTCCGCACTGCACTCTCGGTCCGGTCCGGGGGGATGGGGCGGAGCGTCTGGGCGAGGGGCAGACCGAAAGAGGGGATGGTGACTCTATCCTACACAATTCTTACTATTGGCCAGGCAGAAAAACGTTGACATGGCATGGACGGCGAATTGGGTGGCCGGGAGATGCGGGGGACGGGTGGCCGGGGGAAGGCGGATGTGCAAGCATCGAACGGGGGAGGGCGGAGCGGCAGCGGCAGGCAGGGATATGATGGATACGATAGGAGACCGGCCGAGGTTGGGGCAGCGGCGCAGCGGACGTGGAGTGGTGGAGTGGAGGGGGAGCGGGCGAGACGCGGGTGTCCAGGAGGTATCGCCGACGCTTGGAGGTGGCAGGTGCCCTGGCGCTGGCGCGAGGACGGGCCGTGGGCCTTCGGTGTGCATTGGTCAGCGCGAACCGCTGGCGCGGCGTGGGCCGTTGTTTTACCGCATGCGACGGAAGGCGTCCGGCGACAGACCGAAGGCGGCCTTGAAGGTGCGGGAGAAGTGGAAGGCGTCGCCAAAGCCAATTCGTGCGGCGACCTGCTTGACCAGTGCGTCTGGGGACCTGAGCAGGTCGGCAGCGGCGTTCATCTTCAGCCGCAGCAAATACTGGTAAGGGCTTTGGTGATCGTATCGCCGGAACAGACGGCAGAGATAAGCAGGGTGGGCACGACATTCCCCGGCGAGTTGGTCGAGCGTGCGGAGGCGCAGAAAATGCCGCTGCGCGTGGTCGCGGCAGTGCTGGTAGGTCGTGAAGGCGCGCGACTCCTTGGCTTCGACCGGCGAGCGGGCGGCGGCAATTTTCAGCAGCAGGCATTCGAGCAGGCGCCCGCAAAGCTCGGCGCTCTGCCGGGTTCCCGTGGTCCCGCTGGCGATCAATTCGTCAAAGATCCCCTGGACCTCGTGCGGCGGGAAGATGTGCGCAATCCGACCCGGGGACAGCCGAGCATTTTGCAGAAGCTTCAGCGCCCGGGTGCCGGTGAAGTCCACGAAGTACTTGACCATGGGGTCGGAGGGCTCGGATCGGATGCCGTGGTGCACGCCTGGGCCGTAAGAAAACAGGCGGCCTGGAAGCAGTGGATGTCGTTGCCGCCCAAAGGCTAGGGTCCCACGACCGCGCACAACGTATTCCACCGAGTAAAACGGGAACGTGTCGCGGTGGATTTCGTAGCTGGGGTTACAGCTCTCGACCCCACCGCAGACCACGGCCAGCGGTTGGCGCCTGGGCGGATTGAGGTTCAAGTAGAAGCGCCGCGCCGCGGCGACTTCAGTGGAGAAGAACTCTGGGGCGGCGCCCGAGTCGAGGTCGGGTGGGGGTGGGTGGCCGGGGAGGCGCCGGTTCATGAAAAGTCAAGAATCCTCATGCACGGGCCAACTCTAGGCATTCCCAGGTCTGAAAACAACCGGTTAAATGTGGGGAGTTGACACGGTGAGTCGATGAAGAGGACCAGGCTGGGCGAGCGCTGGAACCGAGAACCGGAAGACCGCTATGCATGAACAGAAACGAGTCGTGGAGAAGGACCCCCCGCTGAAGAAGGACGACCCGATCGTCATCACGGGGGCGGGTGGTTTCATTGGCGGCAACCTGGCGTTGTACTTCAAGAAGCGGGGCTTTACGCGCCTACGCGCCGTGGACAAGAAACCGCTCTACGAATGGTATTTGCATGTGCCGGGCGTGGAGAACCTGTGCCTGGACGTGAGCCGGGAGGACACCTGCCAGCGCGTTTGCGAGGGCGCGGTGGAAGTCTACAACCTGGCGGCCGACATGGGCGGCATGGGTTTCATCGAGCGTTTTCGCATCGAGTGCCTGCGCTCGATCCTGATCAATACGCACCTGATCGAGGCGGCGTGTCGGGCTGGAGCGCGCCGGTACTTCTTCTCGAGTTCGGCCTGCGCCTACAACACGCTGCTCCAGCAGGATCCGAAGGTGCGGGCGCTCAAGGAATCGGACGCCTACCCGGCGATGGCGGAACGCGGCTACGGCTGGGAGAAGCTCATGAGCGAGATGTTCTGCGAGGAGTATTGGCACGAGCGCGGCCTGAAGACGTTCATTGCCCGCTTCCACAATGTTTACGGCCCGCATGGGACGTGGGACGGGGGTCGCGAGAAAGCGCCTGCCGCGATGTGTCGCAAGGTGATCGAGGGCATCGACCGGAACGATCTGGCGATCAACATCTGGGGCAACGGCGAGCAGACGCGCAGCTTCATGTACATCGACGACTGCGTGAAGGGCATCGACCGGATCATGCACTGCGACGACCTGATTGCCACGCCGATCAATCTGGGCTCGAGCGAGATGGTCTCGATCAACACGCTGGTCAGCAAGGTGGAGAAGATCGCGGGTGTGCGGTTGAAGCGCACCTATGATTTGAACGCCCCGCAGGGCGTGGCCGGACGCAACTCGGATAACACGTTCATCAAGCAGGTTCTGCAGTGGGAGCCGAACACCTCGCTCGATCGGGGTTTGGCGGCGACCTACAAATGGATCAAGGGACAATACGACAAGCGCAAGCGTGGGCATCGGGTGGGGGTGGGTTAAACCGGGGAAGGACGCCGTGAAGCAGCCGGATTCTGTGGAGCGGGCGCTGGGGTACATCCCCAACCGCCTGCAACTGGCGGGCGGTTGGATCGACCAGCCGTTCGTCTCGAGGCACAACCCCAAGCCGCCCGGTTCGATGGTGGTGGTGCAGATCGAGCCGAACTTTCGGCCCATGGATCGCTCGGGCATCGCCAGTGGCACGCGGGCCGTCGCAGCCCGACTCTGGAAGCGCCGGTTGCCGAATCGTCCCCGCGACGAGCTGGTGCGCGAGCTCTATCACGCCGAGAACCGGGGGAAAGCGGAGCCCAGCGGGTCCCAGGACATGATCGGGTTGATCTATCCCGGGGTGAACCGGTTGGATTACGACTACCGCGTCGAGGGGGGCGTTTTTCCTGCGCACATCGAATCGTGCAACCGCCTGGAGGTGGCGCGCTGGCTCGAGCGGTCGCTGCATCTGCTGGCGGTTGAACCGCGGCCGGCGGGCTATCATCCGCTCGCCGAGCAGCGCCTCGAGCCGAGGTGGGTGGCGCGTCTGGGGCAATCGGGCAAGGACTGCTACGAGGCCATTTGCTGGCGCGACCTCGAGGGGCTGGGCGCGTCGCTCAATCGGAACATGAAGTGTTGGGAGACGCTGCTCCCGCTGACAGTCCGGCACCCACTCATCCAGGTGGATTTGCTGGGTCTCTTGCAGGCCTATCAGAAGCGTTACGCTGGAGCGATGTACTCCGGTTGCGGCGGCGGCTACCTGATCGTGGTCGCCGACGAACCGGTCCCCGGGGCATTCAAGGTCAAGGTCCGGGTTGCTTCCGCATGACCTCAGTGACTCATGAGTATGGCAAGGGAATCCGCTGAGCTGAGCGCGTGGGCAACGCTCGATCGACGCGCGGTCTACGAGGCGCCTCCGTTTGTGCGATTGAGCGTGGAACGCGTGCGCCTCCCCGACGGCAGGGTGATCGAGGACTATCATCGGATCGTAAAGCCGGACTACGCGCTGGTGGTTCCCCAACGAGCGGACGGACGCATCTTGCTGGTGCGGCAATACAAGCATGGGGTGGGGGCGGTCGGCTTGTATCCGCCGGGCGGGTACGTTGCGCCAGGGGAATCGCCGTTGCAGGCCGCGCAGCGCGAGTTGCTGGAGGAGACCGGCCATGTGGCCGGGCGTTGGCGCAGCCTGGGCGCTTATACGGCGGATGCCAACCATGGGTGCGGCCGCGCACACTTCTTTGCGGCGGAAGAGCTGCGATGCGCGGACACTCCCCGCTCGGGGGACTTGGAAGCGATGGAGCTGGTCTTCCTGACGCCGCAGGGATTGCTCGAGGCCATGACTCGCGGCGAGATCAACGCCCTGGGCGCGGCGACCGGTCTAGCGTTAGCGCTGTTGCCTGGCTTTTCCATTTCGCCAGAAAACCGATGACACACCCGGACTACCAACTAACCTATGAACAAACTCGCTTCTCGCATCCGCGAGCTGTCGGCAACGCTTGGTGCTTTGGCGGGATTCGCCGCCCTGGCGGGCGACTGGCCCATCGCCCCAGGCCCCTTCGAGCCTACCATGGATTCGCTCACGAACTACGCCTGCCCGGAGTGGTTTCGGGACGCCAAGTTCGGCATTTGGTCGCACTGGGGACCCCAGTCGGTGCCGATGGCCGGCGATTGGTATGCGAAGCACATGTACGTGGAGAGCAACCCGCGCGGCCAATACCGACATCACCTCGAGAACTACGGCCACCCGTCCACCAACGGCTGGAAGGACATCATCCCGCTTTGGAAGGCGGAGAAGTGGGATCCCCAACGGCTCATGCGTCTCTACCGTCAGGCTGGTGCGAAGTATTTCGTCAGCATGGCGTCGCACCACGACAACTTCTCGCTCTGGAACGACCCGTTCCACCGCTGGAACACGTGGCCATGGGGCCGCGCCGCGACGTGGTTGGGGACTGGCAGAAGGCGGCCAAGCAACAGGGGCTGAAATTCGGCGTGTCCGAGCACCTCGGGGCGAGTTTCACCTGGTGGCAGCCGAACAAAGGCAGCGATACCAACGGGCCGCTCGCCGGCGTGCCCTACGACGGGGCGGATGCGCAGTGGCAGGATCTCTACCACTGGCCTGCGGCGCCGGGCGACGCCGCCTGGTACAGCACCGATGCGCGTTGGCACCAGCAATGGTACAAGCGGATCAAGGGGCTGGTGGATCAATACCGGCCGGACCAGCTCTATTCCGACGGCGCTCTGCCCTTTGGCGAAGTGGGGCGCTCGCTGGTGGCCCACTACTACAACGCCAACCAGGCCGCGCACGGGGGAAAGCTCGAGGCGCTCTACTGCCTGAAGGACTGGCGGACGCGAGCCGGGCATGGCGACTACGTGGAGGGCATTGGCGTGCAAGACGTCGAGCGGGGCGGCCTTGCCGACATCAAGCCGGCGCCCTGGCAGACGGACACGTCGATCGGCGACTGGTTCTACAACCAGAACTGGAAAGCCAAGGACACCGGCACGATGTATCGGTCGCCCAAGTGGGTGATCCAGACGTTGGTGGATGTCGTCAGCAAGAACGGCAACATGCTGCTCAACGTGGTGCAGCGCCCCGACGGCTCGCTCGATCCTCAAGTCGAACAACTGCTCGCGGAGGTCGGCGCGTGGATGAAGATCAATGGGGAGGCGATCTTCAAGACGCGCCCGTGGTTGACCTCGGGCGAGGGTGCCACCCAGACTGAAAGCGGCCATTTCAAGGAAGACTTCGCGTTCAGCGCGCAAGATGTCCGCTTCACCCGGTCGAAGGATGGCAAGACCGTCTATGCGATCCTGCTGGGCTGGCCGGGAGACGGCGCGACGATCACGATCCGCTCGCTGGCCGAGGGCAAAGGTCCGCAAGCGATTCGCTCGGTCAAATTGCTCGGTAGCCCGGGGAATCTGAGGTGGAGTCGGCAGGCGGAGGGGTTGACGGTGACGTTGCCGGCCACGGCACCGTGCCCGCCCGCCGTAGCGCTCAAGCTGGCCGCCCGATGAGTCTCCCGGGATCTCATGTGCTAAGGAAGCGCTCGGCGAGTTGGGGCGGGCCGCCGGGCCCCAGTTGGGGCTATCATTGGGCGGACTTGGACATCCTGCGCTCGCTCAACTTCCAGGTCTTCGGCGACGAACGCACCGCGTCATTCCTACGATCTGCTGATCGCCGATCAGGACCAGGCACGGAGGGACTGTGCCGCGCTCTCAGCCCGCTACCGCGCCACCCGCGAGCAGGTTGCCCCGGCGGATTACTACCGGTTCTATCCCGCGCTCGGCGGCACGAACCGATTCGATCGTTTTGGCCCTACGGTACCGGTGGCCGACGGTTTCGGCGCGCCATGCGCCACCGACGGGCTCGAATGGGACCTCAGCTTCTCGCCCAACGCGCCCAAGCGGCTCGAATCGAAGCGATCCCAAAGAACTGACGCCATGAACTCCCAACTCACGAACATCGTCAGCATGTCGTTGATGGCCAGCGCCGTTTGGCTCGGCCTCTCGGGCTGCACCACCATGGGGTCCGATGCCGAAGATCTCACGCAAATGGAACTGTAGGTGGACGCGGATGAGGCCGACGTCGGCCAGGTCAAGCAGGGCCAGGACGCCACCTTCACGGTGGACGCCGATCCCCTTCACGAAAGGTCTGAGCGACGGTCTCCACACCGAGGTTGCCAGCGGCCAGGTCGAACCCGGCATGGAAGTGGTGATCGATGAAGCAACCGCCCCCCCATGAAGGCGACTGAAACCCAGCCCGACCACGGCACGCCGCTCATCGACTTGCGGCGAGTGACCAAGGTCTATGGCGCCGGCAGCGCGGTGATGCAGGCGTTGCGCGGCGTGGACCTGCGCATCCAGGCGTGGACTGAATACCGGTGGCTGGATTAATGTCCCAAGGACCAATGAACCGCGCCCGATCGTCTGAATCTCGGCCCATCAAAAACTGTCTGTCACCCTCACTTCCGCCCGGGCGATGGCTCCGTGCCCGATGGACCGTTGGCCCGAGCCTTGTGTTTCTCGCCGCCCTCGCCGCCGGAGCCGTGCTTGCAGCCGGCACCCCAAGGACGAGCGCGCCCGCCCGCGGGCCCTTGCGCGTGCATCCGGATAATCCGCGCTACTTCACCGATGGCACCGGCAAGGCCATCTTCCAGCCGGGATCGCATACCTGGAACAACTTCCAACACAACGGTGTTTACCCGTCGGTCAACTACGACGAATACCTGGACTTCCTCCAAGAGCACCACCACAACTTCATCCGGTTCTGGGTTTGGGAACAAGGCGGCTGGGATCCGTGGGCGAAAGACCACGTGCAGGTCGGGGCGCTGGCCTTTGTGCGCACTGGCCCCGGCCAGGCCCTGGACGGCCAGCCAAAATACGACCTTACGCGCTTCAATGAGGAGTATTTCCAGCTCCTGCGCCAGCGCGTGCGGGCCGCGCGCGACCGGGGCATTTACGTGTCCGTGATGCTCTTCGAAGGCTGGAGCGTCGAGAAGAAGGGCCAGGGCGGCAATCCGTGGCAGGGCCATCCTTTCAACCAGGCAAACAACATCAACGGCGTTGACGGCGACTCGAATGGCGATGGCCAGGGCCCGGAAATCCACACCCTGGCGGCGCCCAAGGCGATCCTCGACTTCCAGCACGCCTACGTGCGGCGCGTCCTTGACACGCTCAACGCCCTCGACAACGTGCTTTACGAGATTGGCAACGAGATGCACCCCGGCTCGATCCAATGGCAGTATCGCATGATTGACTTCATTCACGCCTACGAAAAGCAAAAGCCCAAGCAGCATCCGGTGGGTATGACCGGCGCGCCGATTGACAACGCCGCCTTGCTGGCTGGACCGGCCGACTGGATCGCGCCCACCGCGAAAGACGGTTACAACACCGACCCGCCGGTGGCTGACGGCCGGAAGGTGATCATCTCGGACGTGGACCATGTCTGGCCGCGCCATTTTCCGCAGTGGCCGTGGAAGAGCTTCCTGCGCGGATTGACTACAGTTTTCATGGACCTCTACGGCGCCACCAAGATCGGCGGCCAGGAGATCAAGTCGTTGAAGTTCGTGGGAGACTGGATGGCCCATCATGAAACCAGCCGCCTGCGCATGGGCCAGACCAGGCGCCTGGCCGACCGGATCAACCTGGCGGCCATGACGCCGCAGCCAAGTCTGGTGTCGAGCGGCTATTGCCTGGCCCATCCCGCGAAGCGCGATGCCGAGTATGTGGTTTATCTGCCCGACGGCGGATCGGTGACGGTGGATCTGTCCGGCTCGGAAGGTTCGCTAACGGTCGAGTGGATTCACCCGCAAACCGGCGCTGTGCAAGCGGGCCGGCCGGTGGCAGCGGGCGGCTCCGCCAAACTGGACGCCCCGTTTGCCGGCGATGCAGTGGTGTATTTGCGAGGCGGCTCCTGATCCGCATCCTTCAGTGCATCGCCCACCATGCCAGTCTGCCCAGGAAGCCTCCCTATGCGCTGGATCGCCTCCCAGCAACCGTCCTCGACCCATGGGACGCCCTGACCATCCACAATTTGAGTACCCCGCTGCGCCTCGTCCCCCATTACGGCTGGGCCAATCGCGGCGTGACTGAAATGGCCGTCCGCTGGAAAGCAACGCAACCGGCGAGGCCGGTGGCGGGCCGGCGCAAGAACTGGACCTCGAACTGGTTCCGATCGAGGAAGCTGCGTAGGTGTTACATGGAAGCTCTGCGACGCCATGGTCTCCCCTTCAGGCTTCGGTTATCGGATCGTGGATTTGAGCTCGAGGGCTCGCGGAACTCGCCCCTCCAGCAGCGGTTCAGGGCACCTCGCCCCTCACCCGCTGAAGCTCCGGCGCCTGGACGATTCCCTGGCCATCGGTAAATACGCGCAAGCCGGCGCCCTTGCCATGCTTTGCGCCGGTCTGGTCCCAGGGGATCGTGAGCGTGCGCCCATGATAAGCGACGCTGTCCAACCAGAAACACGCCCACTCTCCCGGTGGCACGAGGGGATGGACCTCCACTTGACGGTCGACGCGCGTACCCGAATCCTTAGCGAGGTGGAGCGCGGACGGTCACGTCCGCCAAGCGGGCCTGACGACCCGCGCCCCACATGGAGCCGGCCGGGTTTCACCTGCGATGGCAGCCCTCAAGGACCTCGCTAAGGATTCGGGGCGCGTACGGAGGCCGACGAGTCCGCTGATTACGAGGCCGCAAGACGTGGAATGGTTGTTGTCTTCGCATCATCCGTTGTGGCTGGGTCGTCGCACCCGGCCGGGCGGCCGATCCGCCCAAACCCTGAAACGCCGCGGCCGAGTGGATTCCCGGAAACTGGACGCGGGCAGAGAAAACGGGTATTCACATGCCCATGCCGTGCCGCTCCAGAACGAACTAGGAACGGTGGCCCGGTTGGCTGCCAACCTTGAGTCTGGCAGAGCGGCGGCCGCTCTCCGGCTTTGAATCGTCAATGCTATGTTCAGCATCAAATCCACGTGCCAACTCCCGGCGTTGGGGCTCGCGTTCCTGCTGCCGTTGAACGCCGGCCCCGTTCAGGCGCCGCTCCATCCCCTGGCAGGCACGACGACGGAACCCGCTGCCAGCGCAGAAACACCTTTGTTGATCGGCGGTGTCGGCGGGGTCTATTTCCTGGCCGAACCGGGCGAACTGGTGGTCGAGGTCGAAAAGCGGGACCTGAACCGGCGTGGTTCTCGCGCCGAGTTGCGCGCCCTTCTGGTGGGACCCGATCGGCAGGTGTTGCAGGAGGCGACCCTTCCCGACGACGGCCAGCCCAGAGGCAGCGGCTTGGGGCCGGTGCAACGCTGCCGGTTATCGACCAAGGTCCCGGCCCAAGGTGTCTATGCGCTCAACGTGACCGTGTCGCAGGACCGGTATGGCGAGGAAATGGTCTGGGGTTTCCGCGCCAATTGTCCGAAGTACCTCATTGAGACCGCCCGCGGACACAAAGACGAACGGCACCAGGAACCCATCGTGTTGGCCAGTCCGGGGCGCCCGGCGACCGTGTGTTTCTGGCCGCGGCGCGAGGCGTTGGAGCTCGAGGTGACGGGACTGCCCGTGGACGCTGGGGATTTGAAAGTGTTCGATGCGCAGGGGACCTTGCTGGCGACCATACCGGTGGGCACGAACGGCGCGGCGACCCACCATTTCTCAGCCCGGATCCCGCGCACCGCCGCGCCGTGGCAACTGCATCTTCCATCGGCCCAAGCGACCGTTAACCTGGACGGCGTCACTCGATGGGACAGCGGAGATCTGTATCCGGACATGGCTTGCTGGACGCCCGATCCGCAGTCGTGGTTCCCACTGCTCGACAACCGCTGGTTGCTGACCCCCTACCGCCGCACGGTCCACGGCGTGGCGGGTGAGAGGACAGAAGTCGCCTTTCAGGTCCATAACAACTCCGCCCGAGAAAGAACCGTTCAACTGATCGTAGAATCCCCCGAGGGCGCTTGGCCCGCGGGCCAAAAGGCGGCCGAGGGCAAGTCGGTTGCCTTGTCGGCGGAGCGCGTGGTGCTGGGCCCGAAGCAAACCGGGACGGTCACAGTTTCCTGCATCGTGCCCCCGCAGGGAGAGAGGCGCTCGGCGCGCCTCCGGGTGACGCCCTTGGACGAGACAGGATTCTCAACTTACTCGACCCTCACGGTGAAGGCCGGCGAGGCGCCCGCCAACCGTCCCCTGGCTATGCCTATCGTGCTGAGGCCGTATCAGCACGAGAACGAGCAGTTCGGTCATCGGGCCGACTACCCGGTGGAAAACCAGGTCTACTTCGATGCGCGCAACCGGCCTTTCTTATGGGCCGGCGGTGGGATCGCGGCGTGGCGTGAGGGGCAGTGGGACACGCCGCCGCTCCGTGTAGCCGTGAGCTCGCGCACGCCGTCGTTCGCGGGTGATTCGTTTGGCCTGACCAGCACGAAGATCGCGTTCGATCGGGACCACGATCTCTACACCCTCGCCACCGCCGGCCGGACCACGGTGTTGCTGCATTCCGCGGATGGCGCACAGACCTTTGCCGCCTACGCAATCCCCGGCCGCGACAACCAGCCGCGCGCGTTCGATGTCGAGCAGTATTCCGGTCATAACCTGCCCGAGGGCCCGCCGCCGATCTTGCGCTACACCCAGACGGCGCGAGACGAGAAACTGATCTGGCGCCGTTTGAACGACCTCGAGCTGTTCGTTCCCAAGAAGGTCGGTGGTCGGTTGCTGGTCGGTGAACCGATCCTGCTTTCGACCAAGTGCATTGGCCTGTCGGCGCATTCGGGCATTCCCGCTGCCGTGGTTTCCCGCGGTTCGAGGGTGCATGTGGCTTGGGGCGAAGCCACCAACCCGCAGCAGAAGGTCCCCGGTGTGCCGGCGTTCGTGGCGACCTACGACCGCGACACCGGGCAATTGGGCCAACCAGCATTGGTGGCGTACGGTCCGCCGGCCAACGATGTCCACAACTCGCCCAGCATCACCATCGACAGCAAGGGTTACTTGCACATCCTCGCGGGAACGCATGGCCGGCCGTTTCCGTACGCCCGCTCCTTGCAGCCCAACGACGCCCAGGCCGGCTGGACCGACGCCTCCCCCGCGGGCGAGGGCCTGGGCCAAACCTATATCGGCCTGGTGTGCGGCCCGGACGACACGTTGCACTCGGTGTTCCGGATGTGGCGCTCCGGTGTCGAGCCGTTCCCGGCCAGTTCCCACGCGACGCTGGCGTATCAGCGCAAACGCCCGGGCCAGCCCTGGGAGGCGCCACGGGTCTTGATCGTGGCGCCGTTCTCCGAATACAGCATCTTCTATCATCGGCTCACGATCGACCGCCACGGTCGCCTGTTTCTGTCTTACGACTACTGGTCCACGTTCTGGTTCTATCGCAACGACCACTTCGGCCGCCGCCGCGCGTTGCTGATGTCGCCCGACGGTGGCGAGACGTGGAAGTTGGCGGACACGATGGACCTAACGGGAGTTGGAAGTTCCGTGAGTTCATGCAGCCAGGACGTTCTCTATCCACCCCTCCAAACGCCGGAGGTCGCTGGGTCGCGCCGGACCGAGGCTCATTTCATCGGCCGGTAGACTCGAGGGGCGGGACCTCGGGGAGTCGCAGCACCGCGGCACCGTGCCCGGCAGATTCACCTTGCCGACGACGGAGATCGGCGTTAAACACGCTAGATAGCTGCCTCCACGAGACGCTGTCCGGCGTCTTCTGTCAGCGCCTCGCGCGCAGAACAAAACAGCCGGTGTCGCATCGCACCCAGCTTGAACCGGAGTCCAGATGCACGATCGCTCCCGCGCGATCGAGGCCAGCCGCGCCCGCACAGCACGTGGTCTGGCATCCGCCGCGGCGCAGCCGCCTCCGTACTTCGCCCGGCGATGATCTGACCTGACTGCCCACGAAGACATCGCGCTGCCTTGATTCCCTCCGCCCGCGGACCTGGTCCCGTGCGCCGTTTGCCACCCTCCTGGTCTGCACCAGTCTGGCCTGGGGACAGGTGCCGCTGGACCTGGACTCCAGCCTGAGCTTCGATTTTGGCACCGACCCGCCGGCCGATCCGTTGTGCACGGCCGAGTGGCTGGGTTGAACCAGCGGCCCAGCCGGCGATCCGATGGTCCGGTATTCAGGCACCGGCCAGACACGGCGGTGGGTTGGCGGAACGGCCATCGCCGCGCGCCTGAACGCAACCGATAATGGCACCGACGGTTGCGAGGTGTGGGCGACCTGCTCAGCAGCCAGGGTCGCGTCGTCAAAGCCCAAGAAGAACTCCTCGCCCGCTTCCATCCGCCACCGATCCCCACCGACTTCGGCCTGGACGCCCTGTTCATCGTGTCGGATGCCACGGCTTGGCCTGCGCCGCCCCGGTGTGTCGCGCTGCGCGTGAGGGCCGAGGGACCAGACCTCACCCTGCACTTCGATGTCCCGGGCCGCGTCTTCCAACTGGAAACGGCAACCGCCATCGTCGGCCCCTGGCTGCCGATCAGACCCTTGGGTCTAGACCTCGAATTCACTGACGCTGGCGCGCTGACGAAGACCCCGCAAGCCTTCTACCGCTTGCGGCAGTGGTAAACTGGAGCGAGCCGAGAGGACACGCTCTGGCGACGCTCGCGATCCGATCCGAACAGACCAACGGACGCTGCTGGTCGAGACTCGAATGGAGGCCATCATCCGCTGCATGACGAACGCATAACGAATCCGTCTGGTCTTGCCGGGAACCGCCCTGGTTGTCGGAATAATCTCTCCTTCCTTTGCCGCTCTGCTGCCTCCGGAAGGCTACCCGTGGGTGAAGGACGCCCGGTTCTCAGAGGAAGTGATTCCTAGCGGGTTCGACGTCATCGGTGGTGCGAGTCGTGGGCCATCCCGATCGCTGTTACCGAGCGGCATCGTTGTCAACCCGGCGCTACCAGCGGGATCACCTGGCGTTCGAAGCGCCGGTAAACCTGAAAATCCCGTCGGTCGAGGGTGAACACCCGGCAGTCGCGGTACAGTTCAGACATGCGGACCAAACAGGCGTCCGCCAGTTGCATGCCTTGGTCGCTGTACTTCTCCACCAGGTGAGCGACGGGACCGGCATGGTCCTCCAGGCGAAACGGCGCGGCAATGACCTTGCGTTCAAACAGGGCCAGGACCTTGTTGACGGGTAGCCCGGCGTGTTCCCGCAGCAAGTACGTGGCTTCGGCCAGGACCGGTTCGCACGTGAGGATCGGCACGGGCGCCTGCGCCCATCGTTGCTTTACCCACGCGTGGTCGGCGTCGCTGCGGTCAAAGAAGGCGACCAGCGGTCCGGTGTCCAGGAGCCAAGCGCTCACCGCCCAAAGCCTTTCAAGTGCTTCTTGTTCCGGGCCAAGTCGCGCAAGCCGCTCTGAACACACCCGCACAAGTCTGCCGTCAGGTCGAGAGCCGATTGGCGCTGGCGCTCCCGGTGTTGCTGGAGAATTTGCCGCACCAGGGCGGATTTCGGCTGCCGCGCGCGCTTGGCCTCGCTCTCCAGCCAGCCCAGCAACTGATCAGGCAGCTTCATCGTCAGCGTCTTCATGGCGACATGGTGACACCGAACTGGCAGAACGGCAATACCGAACGACGGCCATCCACTTCGGCCGCTACAACGTCGTCTGGGAAACCCCATCCAAGGACGCCACCGGCCAGATGCCGCTGGGCAATGGCGACATCGCCGCCGGCGCAAGGATCCGTTTCCTCCCACATACCTGCGGCCGACCGCCGCGTCGGGCGTCCTACAGTGGGACTGGTGGTGGGACGATCACGTTGCCGGGCTTCGGCCACGGTGGACATGGTCACGGAAATGCCCGCGCATCCTACCGCACGATCTCATTCTGATGTTGGCGGTCGGCTTCAGTCGGGAATAGGGTTGCCGGGCCATGATCCTGACCGGATGGAGAGATTTCCTTGCCCTGCGGCGCAACACGACGTTGCTGCTTGTAGCGCTGGTGCTGGCTGGGACGGGAGAGCGACTCTGGCTGGGTTTTGCGCCCAAGTATCTCGAGACGCTTGGGGCGACCGTCCTGATCATCGGGTTGTTTGATGCGCTGCAGACTCTGCTCGGAGCCGTCTATGCTTATCCGGGTGGTTGGCTGACCGACCGCCTGGGCCAGCGCCGTTCGTTGCTGGTGTTCAGCGCGCTCTCGTTGGCCGGCTACGGTTTGGTGTTGCTGATGCCGCACTGGCTGGCGTTGCTGCTCGGCTCCTTCTTGTTTCTTGCCTGGAGTGCGTTGTCGTTGCCCGCGACCTTCGCAGTCGTCGCTGCTTCACTCGACAAGAGCCAGCACACGATGGGCGTGGGCGTGCAGTCGTTGGTGCGTCGTGTGCCGATGATGGTGGGTCCGCTCCTGGGCGGGTGGCTCATCACGCGGTTTGGCTGGGAGCAAGGGGTGCGCTTCGCGTTGCTGGGCTGCATCGTCCTCAGCGCGGCGACCGCGCTATTCCAATGGCTGATGATGGAACCAACGGCAGAAGGCGCCATGGCTTCTGGCCCCGCGTCATCCCCCCTCTCATTTCGCAGCGTGGTGAAGTCGTTTAACCCCACGCTGCGCGAGTTGCTGGTGAGCGACATCCTCATCCGCTTCTGCGAGCGGATTCCTTACGCCTTCGTCATTCTCTGGGCGATGAACCACGGGGGCGTCAGCGCAGCGCAATATGGCTGGCTGATCACCATCGAGATGGTCACGGCCATGGTCTGCTACATCCCCGTGGCCCGGTTGGCCGACCAACATGGCCAGCGCCCATTCGTGCTCGTCACCTTCGTCTGCTTCACGCTCTTTCCGCTAACCCTGCTGGGAGCACACAACTTCGCCTGGCTGGCGGTCGCCTTTGCCGTGCGCGGCCTGAAGGAGTTCGGGGAACCGGCCCGAAAGGCTCTCCTGATCGCGCAAGCGGCCCCTGAACTGCGGGCCCGCACTTACGGGGCCTACTATTTCATCCGCGACACGCTCGTCACGACCGGATCCTTCGTTGGCGCTGGCCTGTGGAGCCTGAGCCCGCAAGCCAACTTCCTCGGTGCCGCAGTCTGTGGTGCGTGTGGCACGGTGGTCTTCTGGCGGCTGATCTGTCGGCCGCCTCGCGCGGTGACAGGTAACGATCGTCACCACGCTAGCGTTGGCCCGTGACCGGCGCTGGCGGTGCGGGTCGTCAACAGGTATGAGAACGCTGCGGTTGCGGACACACCCTGAATGCTGTTCACGGGCGACTTCTTGTTCGTGGGCGGGTCGGGTCCTGCCCTACGACCGGCCGATTCTGGTCGTGTTGGACGAACCGGCGCAAATGCCGGCCTTCGATGACGTCTTCGTGGGTGATGTCGTAATCGCAAGCGATTAGGCGGCCCCGGCGGATGCAGAGGGACGGGCTGGTCCGGGCCACGAACGCCTTTTCGCAACCGGGCACGTATTTGCGGAACAACTCGGCGGCTTTGGCCATGCGTTTGCGGACCTCGAGTTCGGCTCGGGCCATGTCGTCCCGGTCGATAACGCTGCCGGGCACCTTGTAGCTGCACTTCACGAACATGATGTAGTTGTCGTGGACCGTGGTGATCATGGAGGACATCCCGATCTCACGGGCTTCCTTGGCGAAATCCCCGCCCAAGCCGCCATTGAAGCGGACCACCTTGCCCGGTTGACCGCTGCGCAGGCCATAGGCGACCTGGTTCGATCCGCCACTGGCCTTGAGATACTCGAAGTACCGGTCCAGATCCACGTTCGCCAGTCCGATGCTGTTGCAGCTGGCGTAATCGTTCGGGACGCTGGACTTGGCGCCGGCGAAGGCAGCGAGGTCGCCGTAAGCGGTGCAATCCACGAAGGCCTTCGCGTAGATGGCCTCCCGACCGGAGCGGCTTTCGGCGATCACGCCTCGGACACGGTCCCGTTCCACGATGGCGTCCGTGAGAAGGGTGTTGAGGGCCATGAAGACGCCGGCTTCATCGAGCATCTCCATAGTCACCAACCTGTAAAGTTCGACGTCCACGGCGGTACAGACCGAATCGTACTCGTATCCCTTGAGCATCTCCGCGTGGCCGGAACACCCGCCTACCGCCATAAGCCGGTCGACGATCGTCTGAGGGATGCCCTGGACGACCTGGCGTTTCTTGACCCCAAAGGCCTGCCAGAGATTGAAGAAGCTGTGCAGCGCCGTGCCGCCCTCGGTCACCGTCCCGCCGGTGTACCCTTTCCGCTCGATGAGCATGGTCTTGGCGCCCTGCCGGGCCGCAGCCAGCGCGGCGACAACCCCCGCCGTCCCACCCCCAGCCACCACCACATCAAAGTTGCGGACGGGTAGGTTCCGGGCCGGTTCCCGGTGGGTTTCGATCGAGGGACCGCTGGCCTGCTCCCCCGCATGGGTCGCCGTTCCGGTGAGCGCGCCTGCGCCGAACATCAGACAGGTCTTGTGGAAGTCGCGTCGGTTCATAACCGTGTTCTTTCGTCAGGTTCGGTTGCTGTTCAACGAATCCTAGAGGTAAACCTCCCAGTCCTGTCCCGGAAAGGCCGCCGCCTGTGGACGGAGGCACGACAAGAGCAACAAACCGGTCCCAAGGACACGCGCAGGGCGGTGGATCGAGATCAGGATCATGGGGTGGCGCGGATGCGAAAGAAGCGGTTGTCCTCCGTCCAAATCGGAATCGTGTACGGCGGGGTCGGCGCCGGCGTCCGGTTCGTGTAGGGGCCGGTCACGATGCTTGCCGACTGCAACTGGCCTTGGCCGGTCCAGACCAGCGTGACGTGGCCGTCGGCGTGTGTCGCCCCGGAAAAGCGCGTCGGGCCCAAAGCGACCACCTCGGTTGCGCTCAACGCGCGGTCGTAGATCCGCACCTCGTCCAGGCGGCCGCGAAAAGGGGTACCCCCGACCGGCCGGTCGCCGAGCGCAACGTTGAGACCCGAGTTGTGTTGCGCGGCCGGCACGCTGGCGGTCACGGCGCGATCGGGGAGGCCGTCGACATAGATCCGCAAAGCGACGCCGGGTTCGAAAGTTCCAGCCAGGTGAATCCATTGGCGGACCGGCAGCGGACGGCTGTTGACGAAGAAGAGGTTGTGGGCGTCCCGCGCGATTTGGAAGGAGGCGTAACCGCCGCTCTCCAGGTTGAGCGACCAGCCGCGATTGCCTCCGCCGCCTTGTTTGCTGATCAGGCGGCCGTTGCCCGAAAAACTCTCGATCCAGACCCAGGCCGCCACGGTCAGGGCGCCGGTCAGGCGCAGCGGCACCGGGTTGCCGAGATCGACCCGGTCATCCACGCCGTCGAAGGCCAAGGCCGAGCCCGTTTGGCCTTGGGTCCATTGGACTCCGTTGAGGAGCGTGCCTGTGAGTTGGCTGGGCGTGGCGTCGGCGGTGGCCAGGCCGACCCCTTCCTCGAGTTCCCAGTGGCCGACCAAGCCAGTGGTCGTGCCGCCGTTCGTGGACGCAGCGGTCACGGTGACCGTCACACGACGGAGGCTGGTGAGCGGCGGGTCGCCATTGTCGGTGACACCCAGGATGCAATGCAGCGGTTGCGGGCTGCCGCGGTCGGGCGCCAGGAAGCTCGCCACAGCGGCGGTGGCGTTACTGAGGATGATGCCGTCGGGCGCCCGACCAGGCTCGGCGTAGAAAGCCCATGCGTAGGCCAGGGCATCGCCATCCGGGTCGAACGAACCGCGCGCGTCCAACTCGACCACGGCCCCGGGTTCGGCCGTCACGGATAGAACCGCGCGGGATCCGTCCTGGTTCACAAAAGCCACCGGCCGATGGTTGGCGAGCGCGCGGGGCTGTCGACACCAGTCCAGGCGCGCCTGGAACTCGTTCTGGAATGCCGGGCGCCAACGAGCCACGGTGTAGCGTTCGTTAGCGCCGCCAAAGCCAACCCCCTCGACTGCGTCCTGAGCCCCCACATAGGTCTGGCCGGTTAAAGCTTGGAAGCGGCCGCCCCAACCACCCCAGGTAGGCTGCTCCGGATCGTTCAGGCCGTGGGGCAAGACGTACGCCCAGGAGGGTGTGTCCCCTTCTTTCATGCCGGGAACACCGGCACCATCGCGCGGGTATTGAGCGCCCAGGGGACCATGATCGACGCGGAGGTTGGCCTCGACCCAATCCCGCCCTTGCTGGGTGAGAACGCCGGTTTGGTACTGGCCGCGGAAGACCTGGCGGGATTGACTCAGGCCGGCGCCATTGTCAATCCAGAGCAGGTCAGGATGCGCAGCACGGATTGGGGCGCCGTGGCCGTCTTGGTCGGCGATCGCGTGGACGCGCAGCTTGGCCACGAAGGCCTGCGTGGCGGCTGGGGTGCGGCTCTGGCGGACGCGCCAAAGGGCCTGGTGCAGTTCGCGCGAGCCACCCCAGATGACGACCCACAGGGGGCGCGGATCCTCGGCGTCAACCACCTCGATGAGGTGCTGGGAGGCGGGAGAATCCAGGCCCTCACCCACGCGGCCGTGCTCGCCCAGACCGACGCGGATGGCCTCGCGCAACGAGTTGGCCGTCGGCCAGCCTTGGGCGTGTTGAGCCAAGTTCGTGACGACCTGGCCATAGGCGTCGACGATATTGGCGATCAAGTGGGGCATGGTGTCTTGGCCGTGGCCCATCCGACCGGTGGCCAAGAGGCCCTCGATGTCGAATTCGTTGGCATAGGCGAGCAGACGCACCAGGGATTGCTGGTCGTCCGGGTCGCCGCCAATGTCGGTCAACACCAGCAAACGCGGTTTGGCCTGGGTTAACCGCAACACCCAGTCGCCCGGACCGGGCGGGGTGAAGGTGTGGCTGGCCGTGGGCGAGATGACCTGGGGCACCGACCAGTAACGGTTGTTGACCGGATCGAACCACACCGCCCGCAGCGGCGCGGGGAAACTCGACAGGGCTACTTCGAATGGATCGCCTTGGACCAATGATAGGGCTGGCTCGGGTCGTTCGGCCAGTTCCACAGGCCGTAGGCACCGTAGGTGTAGCCCAGGGCGCCGGAGGTCCAGCTCAGATAGGCCAGCGACCGGGCATCGCGCGCCGTGCCTTGGTGTTTGGTAGCCAAGCCAGCCGTGGTGCCGTTGGCGTCGTAGAAGGCCTCGAGGTTGATCACGGGCTTGTGAGGGACCCGATGGTAGAGGGCCAAGTTCCACTCGACGGCGTGGGCGGCGCACTTGGCACGGTCGCCGTTGTTGTGGCCGCTCTGGCAGCCGGAGAAGTCCAGGTAAGCTCGGTCATAGTAGCGCTGGGCCGCGTCGAGGCTGGTGCCCACGTGTTGGGTGATGAGGTGGACGGAGGTTGCGGCGTGGATTTCCTCGCCCACACGGTCGCCCAAGGCGGCGTAGGGGCTGTCGAAACTGGGCGAAAACAGCACGAAATCGCCGTAGAGCCGGGCAACAATGTTGTGCGCGAACAGCCGCGCCTCAGCTTCGCTGGGGTAGCGTGTCTGGGGCTCCATCAGTCCCACCAGGAGCACATACAATCCCTGTTCGTTGGCGTACTGCACCTTCTGTTCGAACCCCTGCCAGTAGGCCGGGTTCCATCGGCCCAGGCCACTGCCCAGAAAGGGCGCGTTCCCGGCGGTGTCGGTGGTGAACCCACTCCATCGACTGGCGGGCGCAATTTGAATGACGGTGAAATGCTTGTTGCGGCGATCGTCGATGTAAGCGCGCCAATCGGCCAGCGACGCGCCCAGCGGCGCCGCCCACGCCGTGTCGCCCAGCCAGAGAAAGGGCTTGTGGTCCTGGAACGTCAAGTACCGGCCATTAGCACTGACCCGCAGCCGGCCGTGGCGGTAGAGGGGATGGCTGCCCGCGTAAGGCTGGACGGTGACCGTGCCGACCTGCTGGTGGAGCCCGCCATTGGCAGGGTCCGAACAACGGGTTCGCCATTCCCAAACGCCTGCGGCCGGAAAGGCGCACCGCAGCTTGAAGAGGTCGCCCCCATCCCAGAACCCAAACGTCTCGAGCGTGGCGCCATCCGGCCCGCTGTAGGTCACGGACACCGTGACCTCGCGGTAGGGATTGGCGTAGGCTACGGCGCTGATGAGGCTCTGTTCCCAGCGCTGCCATTGGACGGCGGTGCTTTCGCCCCTCGGCCCAGCGCCCGCCGTCACCCACGGCAGCAACACCAAGGCCCCCAGCCCACCGCGCAGCAAGCCCCATCGCGGCAGGAACCAACTCGGCCGCGCGCCAAGCCCGGGTGTCCCGTCGTTCGACTGCATCACGCCACGAGCGGGGGGAAGCCCGTCAGGCCTCCCCCCAAGTTGCCGATCGTTCATCGTTTGCCCGCGACGGGTTCAAGGCGTGGTCCAGAGTCGGAAGAAACGATTCTCGCCGGGCACGACCTCGATGGTATGCGGCGGTGTGGGCGCCGGCGTGAAGTCAGACCAAGGCCCGGTAACCGTCGGGGCCCACTGCAACTGGGCCGTGCCGGTCCAATTCAAGGTCAGTTGGTTGCCCGCCAGGACCGGCGCTAGGAATTGCGGCGCGGCGGCGGGTGGTTCGGCCAACTCGGCAATCTCCGCATCGCTCAAGGCTCGCGTGTAGATGCGCACCTCATCGATGAGCCCATCGAACGGCGTGCCGCCCCCGGCGCGGTTGCCGATGCCGACACTTTGGCCCGAGTTGCTTTGGGTCTCGAGCACACCGCTGGTCAGCGTGGCATCCAACACCCCATCGACATAGAGCTTGAGAATCGGGCCCCCGACATCGTTGGGATCGTAAACCCCGGCCACATGGGTCCAGCGCTCGCGCGGCACCGGCCCGATCGAGGCAACGGACACCAGCGCGTTGGGGTTGGTGGCCACCTGGAAGGCGAACACGTCCGAGTTCTCGACGTTCAACGACCAGCCCCGCTGGCCGCCCCCGCCGCCCTTGGTGACAATGCGGCCGTTGGCTGCGACGGTGCGCACCCAGACCCAGGCCGAGAGGGTCATGGGCCCGGTGATGCGCAAGGTGTCGGGATTGCCCACGTTGACCCGGCTGTTGATGCCATCGAAGCTGAGGGCGTGTTGACCGAAGAGTCCGGGCGCCCAGGTCGGTGGACCGTTCTGCAGCGCGCCGGTGAAGCCGTTGCCGGAGGCATCGGCGGTGCTGGTGCCGCTGCCTTCTTCGAATGGCCAATGGCCAGCCAGACTGCTGTAGGCAAAGGTGGCGCGGGTTGGGTTGGGCGAGATGACGTTGGCCGGGACCGCCTGGTCGACCACGTTCTCGATGGAAAGGGTATAGACCGGTCCCTCAGTGAGCGGGGCATCGGTGCTGAGGAGCACCGTGCGCGCGTCGACGCCCAGCGCGGCTGCGCTGAGGACCACACCGCCGCCCGGACCGGTGAGTTGGTAACGACCCACCGTCGTGGCGCTGGTCGGATCCATGTCTTCGCTAAAGATCACTGTCAGCGCCGTGGGATTGCCCGCGGCGCTTACCGAGACGAGCGTCGGCGGCGTGACGTCGGGGATGAGGGTCAAGGTGGCGACAGCCGAGTTCTCGATCAACCCCGCAAAATAGACTTGCACTCGAAAGCGCGCGCCGTGGTCGACGGGCCGGGCAACGAGGCTATAGGTCGGACCGGTGGCGTTGGCCAGATCGACAAAGGCGCCCGTGCCGTCATCGCGTTGCCATTGGTAGGCCAACTCCGAAGCCGGCGCGCCTGTGGCCTCGACCTGGACCTGGAAGCTAGCGCTTGTGTTTTGCACCACGGAGGTATCCGTGGGGGGCTGCGCGATCGCCAAGGTAACGCCGCTAAAGACCACGTTGCCGTAAGCTCCAAACTTCGCGAGCGTCGGATCGGTCGTGTCACTGTGCGCCGTGGCCGCCAACCCGAGATGAACCGGATCGGCCAGCGTGAGCGTGGTCTGGCCCATGGCTGTCCAGTCCACCCCATCGGTGCTCCGGAACGCCGCAAACTGATCGCCCCAGCGCCGCAAGCGCAGCCACACGTCCGGCATGGCCGCACCGGTGAAGGTCGTGCCCCAAACCGCGGTGGCGCCGCCGGCTGACGCCCGCCGCCCCGCCTCGATGTAGCCACGGCCAGTGGGCAGGGGCGGATTGGCCAACAGATGGACGGTGGGACTGTCGGCGTCGCGCGTGGCCCGGACCATGAGACCGGCTTTGGCGGTATTGTGGACCGGGGTCAGGCTTAACACTTGCACCTTGACGTCGAAATCGCCGCTGACCTGGCTCGAGGCGAAATGGCCGTGATCGGCTGCGCCCCACAGGTCCACGCCCCCCGCCGTAATCTCGAAGACCTCCGGCCGGCAGGTAAACGTCTCGCCCAACTGCGCCGGGAAGCCCAGGTCGGCCGCCGTCATCCCCACCACCGTCCCGTTGGCCGGCGGTCCCGCTGCGATCGGGTTGCCCACCAGGTCCGTGACACCGGTGACGGCGACCGAGAACGCGCCCGTAATGGGGGCGGTCAGGTAGAGCATGGCCGACTGACCGTCGGCTCGGGGCATACTCCAGGCCACCCCCACCGCGCCTCCATTGACCGTAAAGTAAGACGGGTCCCAAAGCAGGTTCTGATCCATCGGTTCACTGAAACAGACTCCGACAGCGTTGCCGTCCGCGCTGCCAACGCCAACGACGGTGGGCGAAGTCGTATCGGCGCTGACGGTGAGCACGGCAGTGTCGCTCGTAGCGGTGTAGGCCAGGTTCTTGACCTCGACATGATACCGGTTGCCGTTCATCCACGGCATCACCGAGGGGATACTGATCGAAAAATCGGCCGCGCCCGGGATCTCGACGCCGTTTTCATACCACTGCACAGAATAGGGGGGCGAACCGCTCACCGCCGCCGTAAAGGTCACCGGTCGGGTCTCCGCCACCGTCCGGCTCAGCGGCTGGGTCTTGAAGGTGAGCGGGGTCTGAACCAACTCCGGCAGTGCCTGGATTTCCGCCTGGGTCAGCGCCCGATCGAACACGCGCACCTCGTCGATGACCCCGTTGAAGGGATTGTCCACGCTCCCGGTCGGCCGGCCGCCGATGGTGACGTTGAGCCCGGTGTTGTGCTGTGCGGCGGGCACGCTGTCGGTGCGCTCGTTGTTGAGGAAACCGTTGGTGTAAAAGCGCAAGGCGACTCCCGGCTCGTAAACGCCGCAGAGATGAATCCATTGGTTGCTCGCAATGCCGGTGGTGGTGTTGACCGCATACAACGTGTTGCCGTTGGCGGCGATCTGAATGCCGGCCGCCTGAAAGGGCGTGGTGGTGCCGTTGCCCACTTCCACCGTCAACGCCCAACCGCGTGAACCGCCGCCGCCGCCCTTGGTGACGATGCGGCCGCTGGTGTTGAAGCGCCGCACGTAGACCCAAGCCGATACCGTCATGGGCCCGGTCAACCGGAGTGCGGTCGGGTTGCCCAAGTTAACGCGGTCGTTCACGCCGTCGAAGCTCAGCGCGTGCTGGCCGAATGGGCTAGCGACCCAGGCTGGGCCGCCCCAAGTCGCCACGTTGTCCAAGGTGCCGTCGAGGTTGTTCCCGGACCGATCGGCGGTCGTGGTGCCGGTCCCTTCTTCGAAGGTCCAATGGCCTAGGGACGCGGGGCCGGCTCCCCAACAGGGCACAGCGACCAGGCCCACCAGGAGACTGCCGAGCCCAAACCGGGCCCAGCGAGCGAGACGAGAACGGATCGGGTCGATGGGGGTCGTGACATCGATATTCATGACGAATAGCAGTTTGCCTCTTTCGCGTGGTTTTGGTGGTCTGATTGATAGGAGCATCGCGAAACCGAAGGGGGGCGTTCAAGCTGAAACCGGGGACGACGCCTAAACGACGGGGCGGTCCAGGAAGCTCATAAGTCTGCCGCCGCTTTCGGCTCCGGTTGCCCCTGCTCGCCGCGGTTCTTGTTGAAATGCCACCTGTCGCAGCGCGACCAGGTGATGGGCCATTGCGGTGACTCGACCAGTGTCAACTTCTATAATCCTGTCTTGGGGGATTTTGAGGGCACATCGCGATTTCGCACAGATTTTGGACAGAATTCGGGCCGATCCTCTGACCGGCCTATGAGGTTCCCCGGCGCCAGGGGGCTGCATCTTGGCGCCATGGATGTTGTTGAGCCCTGCGCAGCGAATCGGCCACCCCCGTGTAGTACCCCATGCAGACACGCCTGTTGAAATGGAATCGGCACATCATCGAGTGTTAGCCGCCCTTGTCCTCCTACCGACCGAGCCACGGGCTGGGTGGGAACTGGAGATGGGCGAACCGCAGCAGCAGCAACAACAACAGAGGAACAAGCCGTTGGAAGAAAGGATTCGGAATATATGCCCGCCGTAAACGTTCAATGCCCCGGTTGTCAAACCGCCTACGACCTGTCATGGAGTTCATCCCCGGCACACCGCTCGGATCGTGGTTGGCGGGACAGCCGGCGCCGGCAACTCGGCCGGTGGCTCAGGTGCTGGCGATCTTCGCCCAGATCCTGCGGGGCGTGGCCTTCGCCCACGCAAAAGGCGTGGTGCATCGAGATCTCAAGCCAGACAACGTGATTCTGACTTCGGACGGCACGGTGAAGATCCTGGACTTCGGTTTGGCGAAGGGCCTGACGGACGTGGATCTGACGAATTCGGGCCAGCGCATGGGCACGCCGGCGTATATGTCGCCGGAACAGTGCCGAGGGGCGCTGATCGACGCGCGTTCGGATGTCTACTCCCTAGGGGTGATGCTGTTCGAACTGTGCACGGGCAGTCGACCGTTCCATGGCGACAGTTGTATGACCCTGGCGTATCAGCACCAGCATGCCGACCCGCCCGCGCCGCGATCGCTGCGTTCGGACATACCCGGCATGGTGGACTTGGCCATCCTCAAGGCCTTGCAGAAGAACCCTGAACACCGGTTCCCTTCGGCCAAGGATTTCCTCGACGAGCTTGGGAAAGTCACGCCAGCCGGCGACACCGCCGTTGCCACCGCCGAGGCGACCTTCCGCCAGTTGGCCGAGGGTGCATGGCTGGACGGGACGCTCACCCAGGAGGAGGAGAAATCTCTGCTCGGGCGCGCTGAGGTTCTGGGTCTGGCGGTTGCTCGCGCCAAGGAAATCATCTTCGACGCTATGCCCCGAGGTCGAACCGTTGGCGTGGCAATAGGGCGCACGGTTGGGAGTGATGGCCAGCAGGCTGGGTTTTCGAGACTGCCCTTGACCGGTGCGCATGCTCCACAGACTATGGCGCGGGGCAGGCGGGGACGATAGGAACCATGAGGCGACTACTGGAAGACCTGAGGGCGAGTGAAAGGAACGACAGGAATGCTCAACGTGAACGTGCAATGCCCCAGTTGCCAGACGGTCTACGGCCTGGACGGATCCTACGTGGGGCGCAAGGTTCAGTGCAGCCAGTGCGAATCGAAGTTCTACCTGGTGGAAGAAGGGGGTGGGGTGATGTCCAAGCTGGAGGTGATCTGCCCTCAGTGTCAGGCAGCCCACGCCATTCCCAGCCACCAGATTGGCTCGACCGGCGAGTGCGCGAGTTGCCGCCAACCGTTTGTCCTTAAGGGCTCTCGCTCTCCGCGCGGCGCTCAGACGATGGCCCTGCCACCCGTCGGTCCCTCGAGCGGAAGCGCCGAGGGGGAGATCATCGGGGGGCGGTACCGTGTAGGGCGACTCCTGGGCGCCGGGGGCATGGGCGAAGTGTGGCAAGCCGACGACACCGCCCTGCACAACCGGCCGGTGGCGGTGAAGCGGATCCACCGGCATTACGTCAGCACGCCGGAGACCATCCAACGCTTCGATCGTGAGATCCGCACGCTGGCGGGCCTGCACCACCCGCATATCGTGTCGGTCACCGACATGGGCCAAGACGAGAAGGGGTACTATTACGTCATGGAGTTCATCCCGGGCACGCCGTTGGGGTCATGGCTGGCGGGCCAGCCGGCGCCGGGGGCTCAGCCGGTGGCGGAGGTGCTGGCGATCTTTGCCCAAATCCTCCGGGGCGTGGCCTTCGCCCACGCGAAAGGCGTGGTGCATCGAGACCTCAAGCCAGACAACGTGATTCTGACTTCCGACGGGACGGTGAAGATCCTCGATTTCGGTCTGGCGAAGGGCTTGACGGACATCGATCTGACGAACTCGGGCGAGCGCATAGGCACGCCGGCTTACATGTCGCCGGAACAGTGCCGAGGGGCGTTGATCGACGCGCGTTCGGACGTCTACTCGCTCGGGGTGATCTTGTTCGAGCTGTGCACGGGCAGCCGACCGTTCCACGGCGACAGTTGGATGACCCTGGCGTACCAGCACCAACATGCCGATCCGCCCGCACCACGATCCCTGCGTTCGGACCTCCCCAGAGCGGTGGACTTGGCCATCCTGAAGGCCCTGCAGAAGAACCCCAACCATCGCTTCACTTCGGCCACCGAGTTCCTGGCCGAAATCCGCTGCGTCATGAGCAGCGACGTCAGCCCGGCGGGAGACGCGGAGGCCGCGTTCCGGCAGTTAGCCGAAGGGGCGTGGCTGGACGGCACCCTGACCCCACAGGAGGAGAGCTTCCTTTTCTCACGAGCGGAGAAGCTGGGCCTGCCGGCCTCCCGGGCCAAAGAGATCATCTTCGACACCATGCCCCGTAACCGGCCCGTGGGAAGCGGCGACACGCGGGCCCCGCCACCTACCCAGTCGCCGGGGCCGCAAGCCGGAACGCCGGCCAAGAAACGCTGGTTCCAGGGCGTCCTGGGACCGCGCGCTTCGGGGGCGCAAGGGGGCACCTCGGGGAAACCACCGGGCCCGGGAGTCGCCGGCGGGCCTCCACCGGCTCAAGTCTCGGTCCCAAGCGGGAACGCGCCCAAACCGACCGACTCCCGAGAGCTGGCAGAACTCCGCGAGCAGATCCGGGCGCTTTTCGTCAACGCCGGGAAACCGCCCACTCCTGAGGCGATGGACGAGGTGATGAAGTCCATCGCCAAGCAGATCCAACAGGGGAACCGGGTGTGCGTTCGCGGAAACCAGATCGTTATCGAAGGCGGTCGGCGCTGACCCAACCACGCCCGCACGAGCCAATGACCAAGCCGCTGGGTCCGTGCAGCCAATTGGCGGCGTCCGTGTAGTAAGAGGGTGAAGGAACAACTGCCGATATGAATACCGCAAACGCCGCTGTCGAACCCCTCGAGAAACCTATCAACGTGACATACCCGCTCAACCCCTTACGGCGGACTGGTCGGGCCCTGGTTTTGGCCGGTGCCCTGCTTGCCTCGCTCGCTGCACCACCCATGTCGGTGTTGGCCCAGGTTGTGCCCTACGCAGACTCGTATCCCTACCTTGAGGGTTTCGAGGGCGGCCGACTCGACGCGTTGGGCGCCGAATGGGAGTTCCAGGCGAGCGGCGGCGAGTTCGAGGTGACGGACGCTTTTAGCCCGCCGGAGGAAGGTGCCTGCCACCTAAGCGTGACCGCCAAGGAGCGGGGTGCCAGCGCGTCGCTCCGGGCCATCCTTCATTTGGATCTGGCGAGCCAGTCTGGGGTGACCCTGGATTTCGGGACCCGGCGCAACAGCAGCCAGGGTGGCGGTCTGGTGGGAGTGTCGGTGCGGGCTGGGAGCTCGGCCAATTGGCGAAGCTTGGGGAGCTGGAGTCCGGGCCTGGGGGCGTATGAGCATTGGAACCTGAACCTCGACCCGATTGTGGCGTCGGCGGGATGGGCTTACACGACCGATTTCCAGATCCGATTGAGCCTTTCCTTCTCGTCGCCCGTGGGGCATCTGCTGCTCGACAACCTCCGGGTGCAGGTGGAGGCGGATGTCGTCGGACCGAGAGTCCTCAGCCTGTCGCCCACTGAACTGGCGCCCGAGGTGGCGGCTTTCGACACCCTGCGCTTGAGCTTCGACTCATCGCTCGCGCTTGACTCCCTCGAGTTGGACGATCTTCGCGTCTGGCGTCCGGACGGCCATCGAGTCGAGGTGCAAGCCATCGAGCCGGTGCCCGACTCGCAGAACCGGCAATTCGAGGTGACGCTCGCGGAGCCGCAGCGGCAACGAGGCACATACCAATTGACGGTGGGACCGGAGCTTCGCGATGAGCGCGGCAACCTCATGAACCAGGACCAGGACGTATTGAACGGCGAAGCCGCGGACGGATTCAGCGGCACGATCCGGTTCCAGCCAACGCTTCTGTCGCTGCCTGCCTCCAGTCCAGTGCTGTACCACGAAGGCTTTGAGGATTGGTCAGAACCGCCGCCCCACTGGGCCCTTCAGTCAGCCGCATTCGGGACGATCCTGGCGGTCGACTCCGCCGACGCACCGGCCGGATCCAGACATCTCGTGCTGGGTGGCAGCGGAACCGAGTCGGCCACGCTCGCTGTGTCCGCGAGCCATCTTGGCGAGGGCGAAAGTCTCTACCTCGATTTCTCGGCCAAAGTCGACTCTCTCACCGACAATGCGCTGCGAATTCAGCTCAGTGGGGATGGCGTACGTTGGTCGCCGACCCCCAGCCTCGACCGGGTCAAGTTGCTCCGCTACCGCGGCTATCGACTTAACCTGAAGGAGCTCGCCGCGCTGAACGGAATCGATCCGCGACAGGGTATCTGGATCCGGTTCGAGAAAGCCCCGGCCACAAGTGTGTTCCTGGACGAAATCCGCGTCACCAGCGGTCAGCCCTCGCTCTGGGTCGAGATCGAGCCGAGAACAGTCCCCGAGTCTGCGGGGGCCGGCGGCGCCATCGGTGTTATCCATCGGCTGAACGTCGATGACGTGTCCTCGGCGCTCGAGGTGGACCTGGCCAGCAGCGAGCCGGCCATCGTCTTGGTTCCTTCCCAGGTCAGCATCGGGACCAACGACCTTGCGGCCATGTTCTTCATCGGGACCGCTGACGCTGGCCTACCCTCCGGAGCGAGAGAGGCGACCATCAGTGCGAGCGCCGTCGGATTCCAGACCCGTTCGAGCGTCATCCAAGTGGGCGAAGCGACGACGCCACGACTCGCGGTCTGGCTTTCGGTGGCGGAGTTGAACGAGGCCTCGGCCGGCCAGCGGTTTCTCGGCCGGGTTGACCGTGATCGCGGCTTTGACACCAACTTGACGGTCCAGCTCACGAGTTCTAACCCACGCGAGGTTCGTGTCCCGGCTTCACTCTCGATGCCGGCGGGAGCCCGCCGCGTCGAGTTCATGTTCGAAGCGGCGAACGATGGACTGGTGGACGGCAGCCAAACCGTGCAGGTCATCGCGAACGCGCCGGGCTACGCGGCCGCCTCGGCTGCGGTGACGGTACTGGACGATGACACGGAGGGATCGCGGACTCTCGGTGGGCAGATCGCCGGAGCCTTGCCTTTGCACACGTACACGGTGACGAGCGACCTGCTCGTCCCGCAGGACGAGACGCTCACCATCCAAGCCGGCGCCCGCCTACTTTTCCGGCCAGCCACGGGTCTCGCGGTGGATGGAAGTCTGGTCGCGCAGGGCCAAGGCACGGCGCCAATTGTCTTCTCGAGCGCGCTGGGCCAACCCGAGCGGGGATCCTGGGAGGGGATCGATCTCAACCTCAACCGAGGCTCCTCGAATGTGCTGGACGGAGTGGAGATCGCCTATGGCGTTGTCGGGCTAGATGTCTGGGGGGACCGCGGCCGGGTCGGCCTGGTACGCTCCGAGGTTCACCACCACAGCTACTCCGGGGTCAAGGTCAGCGCTTGGGGCACGCTCATGGACTCGGCTTCGGTCTCGATCCTGCAGAACCGGATTGGCGACAATCGCTTTGGCGTTGTGCTCTCGTCGCGAACCAGTTGGTGTGACGCAGCCTTGCTCCAGGCCGAGGTGTCGGGCAACGACATCTACCAGAACGACGCCGAGGCGTTGGTCTTGGAGGCGAGCGGTTCCACTTCTTCCGGTTGCTCCCCAACCAGGATCGCCGAGATTCGGGGCGTAGTCTCGGGCAACTTCATCCACCATAATGGGGCAGGAATCACGGTGGTGGGAGCGCCCAAGTCCTGGGCCTCGGGCGGATTGGGACGCATTTCGGCCGCGATCGTCAACAACCTGATCCAAAGCAACCGCGCGGCGGGTGTCGTCCTCGAGGGCAACTTCTTCGGCGTCGCGATCAACAACACCATCCTAGGGAACGCCGGGCCGGGCGTCGAAAGCGATCTCGTTGCCGCGAGCGCCCCTGAGCTTCGTAACAACCTGCTGCTCGGCAACGGCGCCGGCGTCAGCGCCACCACTTCGCCCACCAACCGACTCGCCTCGGTCGCGCACAACAACGTCTATGGCAATGCCACCAATTGGCTGAATTATCCGGACACTTTCGGTCTCGTGACGACGAACAACCAGCGCGGCACGCCCTCCGACGCGTTCATGAACACCAGCATCGATCCGCAATTCCTCGCTGCAGGCGACTTTCACCTCGACCCGAGATCGCCCCTGGTGGATGCCGGGGCAACCAAGGACGCGCCGCAGGGAGATTACGACGGGGACCTACGGCTCAACGTGCCGGACATCGGTTGCGACGAGACCCCGTACACGTTCACCGGCCTCGTGACCACCCTGACGGATGAGCAGGACGGGTTCTTGGGGGCGGGGGAGGGCGATTCCCTGCGAGAAGCGATGATCGCCGCAGCGCTTCTACGGGGACCCCAAGCGATCCGGTTCGCACCATCGCTGGGTGGTGACACCCTCCTGCTGGCAGGGACACCGTTGCCCACAATCGAGGGCGAACTGACGATCTCCGGCCCGGGTGCGGAGGCCCTGTTCATCGACGGAAACGGCAAAACGAAGGTCTTCGAGATCGCCCCGGATTCGACGGTGCAGATCGCCGGCTTGACCGTCCGTGGGGGCCTGGCCACTGGCTGGGCCGCGCCGGGCGGAGGCATTCTCAACCACGGCCGGTTGGCGCTCCGCGACTGCCGGATCGAATCCTGCCGCGCTTCCGGCGGACCCGGGGGAGGTCTCGCCAATACGGCCGAAGGGTTTCTCCGGCTCGATCGGTGCGTGGTGCAACTCAACACCGCTGCCAGCGGCGCAGCGGGTCTGCTCAACTACGGAGCCGCGACCATCCACGACAGTCTTTTCACCGGCAACGGCGCCAGCGGCGGCAACGGGGGTGGGATCCTCAACCAGGGTGGAGTCTTGCTGATCGAGCGTTCAACCCTCGATGGCAACCGGGCCGCATCTGGCTGGGGCGGTGGCGTTCACTCCACGGGTCGGCTGACCGTGGTGGCTTCGACCTTCGCTGCCAACCAAGCGTGGTACGGCGGCGCCCTGGCTCTCAGCGGCCAGACGACGCTCGCGAATTGCACGCTGTCCGGGAACGAAACGCTGCTGGCCACAGGCGGCGGCGGCGCAGCGCGGATCGAGGGCGGGCGAATCCTTCTGGTCCACTGTACCGTTACGAGCAACCGGGTCACCGGCCGCTACTTTGGCGGCGGCGGGGGACTGCATGTGACCGGCGAAACGAGCGCCGTCACGCTCCAGAATACGATTCTGGCCGGCAACACCACCGCCCTGACCGGGGCGGATTCCAGCCCGCTGGCCAACTTGCTGGCCCTGTCCGGCGTGGTGCAACAGTCCGGCTTGTCCAACCTCATCGGCGGCGAACCCAGCCTGGGTCCGCTCCAAGACAACGGCGGGCCCACCCTCACGCACCTCCCCCTTCCTGGCAGCCCGGCCATTGACGCCGGCGCGAACGGACTGGCCATTGACGCCGAAGGAGCCCTGTTGACCACCGACCAACGCGGCTTCGCCCGCCTCGAGCATGGGCGCGTGGACATCGGTGCGGTCGAAACGCCGTCGATCGATCGCGACCGAGACGGCCTGCCCAACGACTGGGAGACCGCCCACGGCTTGAACCCAGACGATTCGAACGATGCCCATCAGGACGCCGACCGCGACGGCGCGACGAACTCTGACGAGTACTGGGCGGACACCGACCCGGCCGATCCATCGTCGTGTCTGAGGATTCTGACTATCCGGCGGCTCGAGGGGGCGGTCGAAGTGTCGGTCACGAGCTCAGCGAACCGCGTCTACACCCTGCAACATCGCCCGGAACTGGACCGGATCGACTGGTCGGACGTCGCCGGTAGTAGCCAGGTCCTCGGCAACGGCGCCGCCCTGACCCTGCGCCACACCACTCCGGCCCTGACAGGTTTCTACCGCGTGCGGGTGGCGGTTCGGTAGCGTAAGGGGCTCCCAGTTGGCTTCGTATCGGAGAATGCCGGGATGGCGTGAGCACCTGCAAGTACTGGATGCCTAGATTCCGGGACCGACCCCGGCTCAGGAATTGGCGCAGTTCGGCGGGCCGGTTCAGGCGCTTGTAGTGTTCGGGCGAAGTGGCCAGCCCGCGCAGCAACGTGTCGTCCGCCTCGCCGAAGCCACAGGTCACCAGCAACGGGTGCTGTTCCCCCGGGTAGTCCAGGCCCTTGAGCTCGAGACCATCGGGCGGCCATCGCCAAGTCCAGCGCGACTCGGCAGCGCTCGCACGCAGCCAGGTGCTCCCGGAAGCCAGCCGGTTCCGGGTTTCCGGCAGCCACGCGGTTCAGTCTCCAATTAGAGTAGCAGCCCATAGTTCGCTTTCCATTAAGCCCAAACGCGCAGGGGCGGATTTCCCTTTTAAAAAAGGGTTCAAAAAGTGCCGCCATTCCGCCGTCGCGATCTGGCAAAGGGTTTTGAGAACCGGCGCCAAGAGCTCCTGTACCTGGGGCACCCGCATCCCCAATCCCCGAGCGATCTGTTTGACGGAGAGCGCCCGCATCAAGAGGCCGAGTGCGGCGCGTTGTGGGTCGGAGAAGTCCTCCTGGAAATCCCCCGGCCTTTCACGGTAGACGCTCAAGGCAATCTTCAGCCGCAGACGTTCCAGGGCACGGTAGTACCAGGTTTCCGTGGTCGCGACGTTCTGGCCGAGGACGCGGGCGGCTTCCTCGAGGCAGAGACCATCCAGGATGCGGAGCTTCAGCATCAGCTTCTGTTCCGCGCTCAGCAATGTGCTCCGGTCGATTTCT